>Ga0209223_10001421_pt1 | contig 26150 bp, 24 predicted proteins | sample COG_06_FD_184750 | JGI IMG/M metagenome (GOLD analysis project Ga0209223, IMG submission 184750) | Pelagic Microbial community sample from North Sea - COGITO 998_met_06 (SPAdes) (version 2) | ecosystem: Environmental > Aquatic > Marine > Neritic zone/Coastal water | place: Helgoland, sampling...
ATTATTTTGGAGGTTATGAAGTTTTTGATGTCGTTGGTTTTAATAATTTAAAAATACTTACGCTTAATTATTCATTTGGAGATTTTGAGGAATTTGAATTAACAGTAGTTAACGATCAAGTAGTTGAACTATTCCACGTGAGTTCTCAAACAACCTACGAATTTACTGGGAGAGCCTTTATTCAAATTTTAAGAGATAGTAAAGCCTCCAATCCAAGTGTTAAAAACGGAGAGAGAAGACGAACAAAGATTAAAAGAAAAAAGAAAAAGAGATTTAAATTATAATAAAGTTTTGGTTAGTTGATTCTTAGTTGATTATACTTTATAATCAACAAGAAGGAAGCCGCTCTAGAGGTAGAGCGGTTTTTTCATGTTTAAAAATAATTCACCATTTCACATATCATGAAAATCGAGTATCTTTAAAAAAAAGAATATCATGAGTTTAACTGTTTTTATAACTGGAGCTACTTCAGGAATAGGAAAAGCCACTGCAGAATTTTTAGCACATCACAACTATAGATTAATTCTTTGTGGAAGAAACAAGGAGCAACTCCAAAATTTAGAAAAATCTTTAGGGGAACAAACCGATGTAATTACACTCCAATTTGATGTTAGAAATAAAAGTGATGTCTTTAACTCTATAGAAAATCTACCTGAGAATTTTAGAAATATTGATGTATTAATTAATAATGCAGGGAATGCACACGGCTTAAGTTTTATTCAAGACGGTGACACAAATGACTGGGATGCCATGTTAGATATTAATGTGAAGGGGCTTTTGTATGTCTCAAAAGCGATCTTGCCAAAAATGATTGAAAGAAACACAGGTTTTATTGTTAATATTGGATCAACGGCAGGAAAAGAGGTGTATCCAAATGGAAATGTATATTGTGCATCTAAGTCTGCAGTTGAGGCTATTAATAAAGGAATGAGAATGGACTTAAACAACTATAACATTCGTGTTAGTGCTATACACCCTGGGCTTGTAGAAACTGCATTTTCAGATGTCCGTTTTAAAGGAGATAAGGAAAGAGCAAAAAAAGTATATCAGGGATATAAACCGTTACAACCAGAGGATATTGCCGAAATTATCCATTTTGTAATCACCAGACCTTATCATATTAATATTGAAGACTTGGTCGTATATCCTACTGCTCAAGTAAGTGCAACGATGATAAATAAAAAATAAATGAGTAGGTATTCAAAAATTATAGCAGGATGTATGTCTTGGGGAGCATGGGGGAGACAATTTTCTACTCAAGAAATGATTTCTCAAATAAAAAAAACTTTAGAGTCTGGAATTACCACTTTTGACCATGCAGACATCTATGGAGAATACACAACTGAACAAGAGTTTGGTAAAGCTTTTTCAACTAGTGGTGTAGAGCGAGATAAGATTCAACTGATTTCTAAATGTGGAATACAACATGATGGTGGTACAAGAGACAATAAAATAAAACACTATAATTATTCAAAAGAATACATTATTTGGAGCGTAGAAAAGTCATTAAAAGACTTACAAACCGATTACTTAGACTTACTATTACTGCATCGACCTAGCCCACTTATGCATCCAGCCGAGATTGAAGCCGCCGTCTCAATTTTAAAAGAGACAGGTAAAATTATAGATTTTGGAGTTTCTAATTTTACACCTTCTCAATTTAATTTAATAGATCATACCACTTCCATTTCTGTAAATCAAATAGAATTTTCTTTAACACAACATTCGGCAATGCAAAACGGAACCTTAGATCAGTTATTGCAAAAAGATGTAATACCGATGTCATGGAGTCCTTTGGGATCTTATTTTAAAGAATCAAATGCAGCAAACAAACGAATAAAAAAAGTATTGGATGTGTTAACAAAAAAATACAATGCATCTGAAGATCAATTATTATTAGCCTGGATTTTACAGCATCCCTCAGGAGTCTTACCTGTGGTTGGAACAACTTCAAAGGTAAGACTAGAAAATGCAACAAAAGCCTTAAACATTAATCTAGAGCTTGAAGATTGGTTTACCTTACTGGTAGAGTGTCAAGGTCACAAAGTTCCGTAAATATGATTAATAAACGTCTTTTAATTAAAAACTTGCTCAGTCATAATGATGAGAATAGTTTTTATGATAAAAAGATGAAGCTATCCTTAACAAGCAAAGAAGGGAAAGGTAAATTTTTAAAGCATATTTGTGCCCTTTCCAATTCAAACCCAACGAACAATTCTTACATCATAATTGGCATTGAAGACGAAGAAAATAAGATTATTGGAGTAGATTTTTTTGACGATAGCAAAATACAGAACCTTGTAAATGCATACTTAAAAAACCCCCCAAAAATCACCTACGAAAATGTTCCTTTTCCAAGTTTACCTAGACATAAAGTAGTTGGTTTAGTAACGATTCATTGCAACGGTACTATTACCTCTTTATTAAAGAATGCGTGGAAATATAGAAAAGACACTATTTTCTACAGAAGGGGAAGTAATTCCATGCCTGCCTCTAAAAATTTTGAGTTAAGAGATACTAATAAACTCACAGTTGATGCCATAGAAAAGAATGCAAATAATAACATAAAGCTAACTTTAGACGGTGTTTTTGATTTCTTTAATAATCACAAGCCAGAATATAACCCCCAATACAAAGTTTTTAATGAGCAATTTGTATTGTGTTGGGCAGGAGAGAAAAAACGTTTAGATGGAAAAGAGTTTTTCACACGTGTAGATATTGAATTAATAAACGAGCAAGTTCGATTATTTTTTTCATCCTTAGATGAGGTTCAAATCAGTTATAATAAAAATTCATTTATCATTACAGAATACATTTCTCTTGGATTAGACAAGGAGGAAAAATACTATCCTTTAGAAAAAACGATTATCAATTTTAAGGAAAATGGGAAACATGACATCGTTACCGAGTTCTTATTTAAGTCACCATTATTTGATGATATTATGATTCAGCATATTTATCATAATAATAATGTAATTATTTCTAAAATTGAAGCAGGAATCCCGCTTTCAGTATTAGAACACGAAGATGTACTCAGGTTGCCAAAAAACTATTTACTTTGTTTTTTATACGGATACTCAGATTCGGTTCAGCAATTAAAAAAAGCAAAAGAATATATTAAAAGTATAGAAGATAAAACCACATACATAAAATATAAAGAAGCACTTCGTGTTTTCAGAAAAGTAAAATATAGTTAGACTCCTAGTTTATTCAATCCATAATTTACCAATAGAATAGGTTTTTGCTTGACCACTTATAATAACCCTATCGTTTTTTTCTGTGCAATTTAGTATCCCTTTTCTTTTAGAAAGTTGCATAGCAGAGAGCTCTTTTTTATCCAGTTTTTTTGCCCAAAAAGGAATTAAAGAACAATGCGCTGAACCGGTTACAGGGTCTTCTAGAATAGAGGCTTGGGGAGTAAAAAAACGCGAGACAAAATCGCAGCTAGTCCCTTTAGAGGTAACAATTACCCCACCTGTACCTAGATTTATTTGGTCAAAAATTTGCCTGTTTATTTTAATGTTTTTTATGTCTTGTTCAGTATCATATACTAAGACATAATCTCTAGACTTATACACCGCTTTTGGAGGAATGTTTAAAGATTTTTCTATGAGTTCAGGAAGCGCTGCAGGAACAGGCATTCTTGATGGAAAATCTAAAAAATAAAAATCATCTTGTACAGTAACCGTTAGGTCTCCACTTGCAGTTTCAAAAACAATATTATTTGAAGGATATTTTAAAATTGTTTTTAAACAGTGAGCAGTTGCCAAAGTTGCATGCCCACACAAATCCATTTCAATTTCTGGTGTAAACCATCGTAGATGAAATTTATTCTCTTTAGCAACAAAAAAAGCAGTTTCTGCAACGGCGTTTTCTTGTGTAATTTTTAATAATATTTCATCAGGAAGCCATGAGGGTAAAGGAACAATACAGGCTGGGTTTCCCTCAAAAATAGAATTGGTAAAGGCATCTACTTGATAAAGATCTAACATTACTTTTTAGTTAATATTGAGTCCCAAAATAATTTTGTTTGTTCTATATAATTGGCATTGTTTTTATTTTTTGCCCAGTTATTTGCTGCTTCTATAATAACCAAAGCTTCTTTATAGTTGTTCATTTTAGCAAGGATTTTTGCCTTAAGTAATCCGTATCTAAAATTTTCTGGACTTTTATTAAGAGCACTATCAATAAAGTTTAGTGCATCCTTTAAATCTTTACCATTATTACTATAATATTGGGCAGCTTCAAAGTAGGTTCTGTGAGGTATCTTCTCAGGGTTTTTCATAAAAACTTGCATTTGAGACTCAATTTTTTTATCAACCTCTACTTCGATTGGAATAGAAATTAAGGTATTTTCCCATGTGATATCGAGCATTAAAGAATTTGTTTTAACCTCTGAAAATTGACAGGTAAACGTTTCAACATAGTTGTTGTTTTTTTCTGGCACTAGCTCAAATCTGAAGACATCGTTTAACGGTTTGTAAGCACCTCCTGCAATACTTCTAAGTGAAGTGTTTGCATGAATAATTATGGTCCAACACCCTTGATTAGGAATGGTATAAATAGCGTATTCTCCTGGCTGTATTTTTTTTCCTCCAATTTTTGCAACTTCCTTAAATGTAATTCTTGTAGCCCTATTTGCTCCAGTTCTCCAGACTTTATCATAAGGAACTAGTTCTCCAAAAACAACTCTTCCTTTGGCTGAAGGTCTAGAGTATTGAAGAGTCACTTCTGTAAGACCAACTTGTTGTGAAATTTTACTAAAAGGACTCAGTGTTGGTGTTTTTAAACGTTGTCCATAACAAAGATTAAAACAGACTAAAAGGCAGATAACAGAAATTGAGTATTTCATGTAGGTAAAATTTTATGGATTGAAAATTATTCTAATGATCCTCTAAATTTAGGGATTAATTTTAAATACTTCGAATTTTCTTAACCATTCAATTGATTTTTTAGGGCCTACTGAAATTTTAAAAAACAATTCTGGACTAATCACATGCCCCCAGCCCCATAGGTTTATTTTATTTGTTTTAAAGTTCCCAATTTCTTTTATTCCAACCCCGGTTTTTAAATTTGTTAACACCCATTCCGCTTGTAGTTCTTTTCCTCCCGTTAGATTACTGAAGAAGAATTGTTGTTCTGGAGTTTTATTAAAGGTAATATTATCAAGACCAATTTCAACTGCATTCTCGTTATTTACAGTTTCGTCAAAAAGTGATGGATTTATTGGGAAAGGAAATTTCAGCGTATAGTCTTCACCTATTAGGGCGTTATTAATTGCCATAAAATTATGAACATATTCATCTGTAATAATTTTTTTTTCACCCGTGTTCTCCAAAAAATAATTAATTAAAATACTATTTTTAGATATTGAAATTTCTTTTTTTAATATGTAGGAATAGCCGTTTACAGACTCTGACTTACAAACAATTATTATTTTTTGATCCTTATAAGTAATATCAAAATGAGCTGGTTTTATAAGATGATTTCTATGAAAAAGGTAGTTTTTGTGTTCTTTCTTGAGAAGGCCAATACCTATTTTATGAAACCATCCGCCCATAGGGGTTTCTTCAAAACCTACTGGACTCGTAATTCCAAATTCATTGTAAAGCCCTTTTCCTAAAAAATTAATATTTTTAGATTCTGTATCTTCAATAGTAGTTAAAGGAAGGTTTTCAAACTTAATAGAAGAAATTTTCCCAGACCAATCAAATCTTGAGCCTTTATAGTTTTCTAATGGTATATCAACAGCAACCTCTAGTGTATTATTTTTTATAATATGAGTCATAATTTAAACATCAGAAAGAAATTAAAAAGAGTTTCTTAACCATTAAATACATCTCACAGTAATTTAATTTTTCAAGACTTAGTCTCAAAAATAGGTTCAACTAGGTGTAAAAAAATTTCTAAAAAATTTAATTGCCAATAGCACAGGGAAAACACATCCAAAAAGTAGAGAGGGCAGCATTGTTAATTCATGATAAACCCCAATTAATGTGTGCTCAATTTTAAAAAAGTTTAACGTATATAGCATTAAAACATTTATCCAAGGGATAATTGAAAATGTGATTAACTCTTTATAGTTCATTTTTTAAATAATTTATTAGAAAACAGGTGTTAGCTTACTGTTTGATTTAATTTTAAATCTTCATAAAATTTTGCATTGCTAACTTGTATGTAGGGGCTTAGCCATAAAAAACCAATTCCGAAGGTCAGTATACAAAGTAAGGCCCAACCGATGAAACGTAATCCTAGACAGAAATATTTCCATTTATAACCATTCATCATTTCTTTGCTTTTTCGCAAAGCGTCCATTGAGCCAATGGTATCATCTTCTGCTAAAATATAAAAGGTTTGCGAGTAAGCAAAAGCTGCAATTATACCAGGAATTATTAATAACAAGGCCCAAAGGAAAATAAAGATAACCATTAAAAGATAGGCGCCTAAGACGGTACTATAATTTTTAAATCCCTCAAAAATTTGTTCCAATCTTGCATTTTCATTTCTAGAGAGGCTCAAGGTAAACATACAAATACCAACTGCCATGGGTCCAGCAATAAAAAGTCCTATTACACTTCCAACTACAGGAATTACTTGAAGTGTTCCAACAATTATTATGTATACCAAAAAGGTACCCACTGCAAGTCCCCAATTACCAGAGAGAGATGCTCTAGCCTCGGCCATTAGTTCTTTATTTTCCTTCATCATTTTGTGTATTTTTTTGGTTAATTATTTTATAGTGATTATTATTGCTAGGCAAGATAGTAAATAAACTACAAGCTAATTAAACATAGATTTTATTGTTTTTGCTCTAGAATAAGCGCAGGAATGGCTAATGTTTTGAAAAGACTGTTATAAGTTTGCATTTCAGTATTAATGATAGTATCACGTTCATTTTTGTACACTTGCCAGTCTTTCATTAAATCCTCAAATCGTTCTTTAGCACCATTAGTAACCTTTGGGTTTGCTTGATCTATATAACTTTTTAGCTGGATTAATTGAGCATTTAACTTATTGTTAAAATTAATAACATCTTGGAACGTTTTTTGCTTTGCCTGTATTAGGTTTTCTTCCCAGCTATTAATGCGCTTAGTTAATTCCTTCCCTTTTTCTAACAAAGCATCGGCATTTTTTGAGTCTTTTAAGAGCTTAGCATAGTGGCTAAGCTGTGTTTTTGCAGAACGCATTTGGCTCACAGACTCATGCATTTCTTTGACAGTATTTTCTATAGAAACTAGCATCTTTTGTTGCGCTATAAAATCTTCAGAACTTGAAATAACTTTTGGGTTTGGAAGAATAGTTATCTCAGTTTCAGAGATAACATCTCCTAATGTCATTCTTAACGTATACTTTCCGGGGGCCACGCTAGAGCCGGCCAAGCCTCCAAAAATGAATACTTTATGTATAGACGGCAATGGGGCTCTTCTGAAATCCCAAGTAAAACGATTAACACCTTTTTTTGATCCTAAAACTTGAGGTTTAGAGGGGCCACCTGGCCATGATTTAAAATTAGGATCTTTCTTATTGGTATAAGTTCTTATAACTTCAGAATTCTGCAGAACTTCCAACGTTAGTTCTAAAGAATCAACATTCTTATTTAAATAATAATCAAAGGTAACTCCACTTCTTGGGTTTTGCCCCTGCCCAACAGCTTTAGAGTTTCCTCCAAAGATGCGATAAGTATCTTTAGGGGGTACAATCTCAATAGCTCTTGAATAGCTACGTTTATTTTGAAGCGCCCCTAAATCATCTAAAATCCAAAAACCTCTTCCCGATGTTGCAGCCACTAAATCATTATCTTGAATCATTAAATCGTTGATAGCTACTACGGGTAAATTTAGTTTTAATCGTTGCCAATATGCACCATCATCGTTTGAGACATATAGTCCTGTTTCTGTTCCTGCATACAATAACCCCTGTTGTTTTTTATCTGCTCTAACTACTCTAGCAAAACCATTAGGATCATTTAAACCGTTTACAATTCTAGTCCAAGTTTGCCCATAATCATTGGTTTTAAAGATGTGAGAGTTTAAGTCCATAGATTTGTATCTCATAATTACCACATAGGCCGTTGCAGGGTTGTGTTGGGAAATGTCTATACTATTTATGATACCATCCTTAATTCCGTTGGGTGTAATATTGGCCCAGCTTTCTCCTCCATTCTTTGTAATGTGTATAAGTCCGTCATCACTACCGGCATATAAAACGCCTTGTTCGTGCTGAGATTCTACCAAAGCTGTAATTGTATTATAATTTTCCCCACCGGCGGCTTCGTTTGTGTAAGGAGCACCTCCTGGACCATGTTTCTCTACCTCATTTTTGGTAAGGTCTGGGCTTACTACGGTCCAATTAATTCCTTGGTTAGTAGTTTTAAAAACAACATTTCCAGCATGATAAACAGTAGTTCTATCATGTGGAGATGTAATGATTGGAGCATTCCAATTGTATCGATATTTTGAATCTTTTGGGGCTATACTTAAGCCTAATTCTGGATATTCTTTAATTGATTTTTGTTCTCTTGAAGTTCTTGACCATGTGCTAATATTTCCTTGATAGGTACCTCCATAAACCAATTCAGGGGCATCTGGATCAAAAGCAATAAACGCACTTTCTCCTCCAGCTACAGAATACCAATCTTTCCAATCAATACCCCCATCATTGGTTCTACTAGCAATTCCAATTGCAGAATTATCTTGCTGTCCGCCATATACATGATAAGGTACTAAGTTGTCTGTAATTACTCTATAAAATTGAGAGGTTGCTTGATTTTGTTGCGTACTCCAGCTTTTTCCTCCGTTGAAGGATATATTAGCCCCACCATCATTAGAATTGATGAGGTTTTTGTTGTCAGTTGGGTTTATCCATAAATGATGATTGTCTCCATGTGGAACAGGAATGTTTGAAAAACTTTTTCCTCCATCTATAGACTTCATAACGGGTGCATTTAAAACATACACCGTATTTTCATTTTGTGGGTCAGCAAATATTTCCATGTAATACCAAGATCTAGCAATATTAACTCGATTGCTATTAACTTGCTTCCATGTTTTCCCTGCATTATCTGAACGGTATACACCGCCTTTTTTACCAGCAGCTTCAATAACTGCAAAAACTCGATCTGGATTTGCTCTAGAAACAGAAATTCCTGATTTTCCAAAATCTTTTGGTAGGCCTAATTTCATCTTTGTCCATGTAGTTCCTGCATCCGTAGATTTGAATAATCCAGAATTTTCACCACCAGATTCCATCACCCAAGGATATCTTTGGTGCTGCCACATAGCAGCATATAAAATACGAGGGTTTGTCATATCCATAGATAAAGAAGAAGCTCCAGTGGTATTATTCACAGAAAGAATATTTTTCCAGGTTTTCCCTCCGTCTGTTGTTTTGTAAATTCCTCTCTCCTTTGAGGGAGCGTATTGTGCGCCTTGTGCAGTAACATATATGATATTTGGATTGGTTGGATGGATAACAACATCAGAGATATGACGCGTTTTATCTAACCCTAGATGAGACCATGTTTTTCCCGCATCCATAGATTTGTATACGCCATCTCCCATTGAGGTCATTACCCCTCTAGCAGCATGTTCTCCCATACCAACTACAACAATATTAGGATCGCTCTCAGCAACAGCGATAGCACCTACAGAACCGGTTTTAAAAAATCCATCAGAGATGTTTTTCCAAGTAATTCCATCATCAGTAGTTTTAAAAACACCTCCTCCTGTAGAGCCCATATAGTAGGTGTGAGGTTTGCCAATAACTCCGGTTGAAGTCACGCTTCTTCCACCTCTAAAAGGCCCAATATTTCTCCATTTTAAACCGTGATATAAAGAGTCTGTTATAGCAATAACAGGTTTTTGTATTTTCTTTTTTCTTTTTTGTGAGTTTACAGTAATTGGCAAGATAAGAAGACAGATAAAAATAAGTTTGAGTGTTTTCATGAAATTGATTTTGGCTTGTTATTAATGAAGGTATGGATAGATTTTAAGAATTAAAGTTACCAAATAAAAACACAAATATAAAATCAACTGGTAGATTTTATAATTGAGGAGTATTCATTTTAATTTCTAATTTTAATTGAAACGCTTAATTAAATGGTATGAGAATTCTATGATTTCTTTGTAATTTTCTTTGCTTATTTTTTCATCAATTCCATGAAAACGAGTCCTTGTTTCTGGGCTCAATCTAATAGGATAAAATCGGTACACATCATCTGAAATATCATAAAAATAACGAGCATCAGTTCCGCCTCCAACTAAACCAGGAACTACGATACTATTAGGAAACATACTTCTTATTGTTTTCTCTAATACTTTATAGGCTTCGGAGTTAATTTCTGAAACCGGTGAAGGATTGGTTAAAAAGCCAACAGGAGCAACCTTTATTTTATTAGAGATGGTATTTTCAATATGTTTTTGAACAGACTCAATGGTTTCTCCAGGAAGAATTCTAAAATTGATAGTTGCCTTAGCAACAGTGGGAATCACATTATTTTTAACTCCACCACCTATAATAGTTGGTGCTGTAGTTGTATGGGCATTTAAGGCTTCTAAAATGGTATTTTTAAATAACCAAGGATTGGCAAATGCTAGTTTACTAAAAAAAGGCATTTCTGCACCCATATACTCAAATTGGTAATTAACAGGAGCTACCATTTTGAATGGCAATTGATTATTTTCAAGGTCTACGATAGCTTGAGCCAACATACCAATAGTATTTTCTCTAGGTGGTTGAGAGCTGTGTCCACCTTTGGTCTCTACTGTTAGTTCAAAAGAAGCAAAGCCTTTTTCGGCTAAATTTACCATGGCAACAGTTTTATCAACCCCTGGAACCAATCCTTCTGCTAAAAACCCACCTTCGTCTAGTGTCATAGCTGCTTGAACTCCGTTAGATTTTAAGTATGAAGCTATTTTTGCAGCTCCATTAGCGCCCCCAACTTCTTCATCATGACCAAAAGCAAGGTAAATTGTTCGTGTTGGTGTAAATGACTCTTCCAAAAGCTTTTCAACTGCTTCCAACAATCCAATTAGAGTGCCTTTGTCGTCGATGGCTCCTCGTCCAATAATTGATGATTCAGATATTCTACCTTCAAATGGGCCAGCCTCCCAATCATTTAAAGTGGGTTGATCTACAGGAACAACATCTTGATGTGACATCAATATTATTGGTTTTTTTGATGAATCTGACCCTTTCCATGTATAAAGAAGACTATAGGTACTAATTTTTTTAAGCGAAAGTTTTTCATGAGTTAAGGGGAAAGCTTTTTCAAGAAAACGATGAAAACCAAAAAAAGCTATTGAATCAGGGATTGCATTTTCACTATAAGAAATTGTAGGGTATTGCAGCCCTTTTGAAAGATTTTGAAAGACATCATTAGAGAGTGCTATTTTTTCTAGATTTTCTGATGCTACTTGTTTAGATTTTAGCATTAGGGTGTTAAAAAGTAAAACACCTATAATAATGACAGCAGCAGTGACAATTAAACGAATTATTTTTTTCATAAATAGTAGTTGTTACATTATAAGACTCATTTTATTTTGTAAATTCTTTATACTCTTTTGACGGATCATAATCGTTGTTTGTTTTTATCGAATACAATTCACTTTTTGGGTCCTTAGACGAGATTATTGGGAAAAAAAGTTGAACATACCAAGGTTCTTTTAACCTGTTCCAAGCACCAAATTTAGAGGGGTATTTTCGAGTAATTTTAGCCGTTCCAAAAATAATATCCCATATAAAAAGTAGATTTCCATAGTTGCCGTTTGGATGAGAAACTCCGTCTTCGGCGGTTAAACCATGATGAGCAAAATGCGTACTTGGCGTAGAAATAGTTCTTTCAATAATCCATGCTAAAGGGCTTAAAATTTTATACCGATACAGAAACTTATCCCATTTAGTTTCGCTGTGCGCCAATAGAATAACAATTAATTTTATGGGCAGATAAAATAAGTATACATACCCCATTCCCAGATAGATTAAAACAGCTGAAAACCAAATTCCAGGCATAAATGCATAGTATAAGACTGCGTTTCTATAGGTAACAAGTACTCCCATTTCTTCTACCACATGATGAGGCCTGTGAAGCTTCCACATTTTTTTGTTTATATGCGATAGTCTATGCCACCAGTATTGAGTTAGATCATCTAGTATAAGAAAGGCAACAACCTGCCACCAAAGCGAAGAGGTGAGATAGTAATCTTCTAATCCAGGAAAACTAGCTCCCATAAACCATAAAACAAAAAGAAAGATTCCTGGCTGAATTAATGTTGGTAATGTAATAAGACTAAGTAATTCTATAGAAAAGTCGTTTTTTGTTCTTCTATCATTAAAATATAATCCGCCTAAAGCTTCAATAATACCCAAAAATAACAGAACTGATACAGGGATAAGTTTACTTAAAGCTTCATTTTCCATGATAATTAATTTGATAAGTAATGTAAAAAAATTATTCTGTTATTTTTATTTTAGAATTTTCACCCTTGTATTTCAAGTCTTTTTCCATCCCCTCAATCATTTTTCCAGCAATATCTTTATTAGATATACTCTCTATCCCTTCTAAACCAGGAGATGAATTAACCTCTAGGAGCAATGGACCCTTTTGACCTCTAATGATATCTACACCAGCTACTTTTAAACCTAGAGTTTTAGTAGCTAATAAAGCCACTTTTTTCTCCTCTGATGTTATTTTTACACTAGATCCGGTTCCACCTAGATGTATATTCGCCCTAAATTCTCCAGGAGCAGCAGTTCTCATCATGCTGCTAATCACCTTGCCATTTATAACAAAACATCTTATATCTTCTCCTTTGGCTTCCTTAATAAATTCTTGAACCAAGATATTCGCTTTTAAACTTTTAAATGCATTTATTAAACTTTCTGCAGCTTTTTTTGTTTCAGCCAAAACAACACCCTTACCTTGAGTTCCTTCTAAAAGCTTAACAATTAGAGGAGCACCTCCAACCATATCTATTAATTCATCTGTGTCAAGAGGAGAATTTGCAAATCCAGTTGTTGGTATAGGCAGTCCTTTATTAATTAGCATTTGTAATGAAAATAGCTTGTCCCTAGATTTTGTGATTGAAGCGGCTGTGTTAAGCGTATAAACTCCCATCGCCTCAAAATGACGTGTTAACGCACAACCATAAAAGGTCATACTGGGTTTAATTCGAGGAATTATTGCATCAAAATCACCTAAAACTCTACCTCCTCGATAATGAACTTCCGGGTTTTTACCATCTAATTTAATGTAGCAATCCTTTATATTTAAAAATTCTATATTATGACCCTTTTGTTGTCCAGCCTCTATTATTCTTCGGTTACTATATAAATTTGGGTTGCTAGCAAGAAGACCAATCTTTAAACCAGAGTTCTTCACTACTTTTGAATGATAATGTTGTTTAAGTAAATCATGTGTTGGTTCACCCAATAAAAATGAAGATTCAGGATCAACTAGCATTTTTCCAGACATTGCTTGCCTACCTAGAAGCATTCTATGCCCCATAGAATCTCTATTAGTTAATGTAAGCTCAACCTCCCAAGTGTTTTCGGCTATAGATAAAATTGTTTTAATTACATACCTAAGTTCACTATTCCCACTAGAACTTTTAACTCTTCTTTTATCAAAAACAGGTGCTTCACAATGAACAACAGTTCTTCCGTCATCTTGAATAGGATGAACATCAAAACTAGCCCATAAAATGTTGTTTTTTTTAAATGTAGTAATATTAATTGCATGTAAGGCAGAGGTTTTGGCGCCTGAATCTATTCTGGCTTTTATTGTTGGTATATTTATTTGTGGAAAGCTACACCATTCAACACTTCCTATAATTATCTTTCCCGAACTCATTTATTTTAGTATAATTTTTTGTGATGTATATTTTATATTGTTTTGAAAACGCACTAAATTAGTAAATAAAAATTTAACAGTTCTAAAGTTTTTTTTGGTAGCTGGTTATCTGGTGAGATAATTTAATTATCTTATAATCAAGATTTTATCATTTTAATTCCATCGGAAATAAGGGAGTTTAATTTAGGATATAACACTATTAACTTCTCCAAATAGTCATGAATTGATTGAATTAAAGAGGACTTGTTTGCTGCTTCCATAATTTCAAGAAGTAACAGCCATTCTGCAGGATATTGGACTATTATTTTTTCAAATAAATCTTCTAGAAATTCAGGATCATTGGTGTTTTGGTTTCTGTACTTTCGTAAACTACCGTAATATTTTTCTAAGGATACTGTAGACTTAGATGTTATTTTTTTTATGGTTTTTGTTGAAGATTCAGCATACAAATTAGGGAAAGAGTTGCTATCGGCAGCACCGGCAAAAGCAGATACAATGTCCTTGCTAATAATCATGTCATAAATACCATGCTTTGGTAAAAATAAAAACTCTTCTTTATAGGTTATGGTACAGTCTTTTAATCGGATTAAAATTAACTTTCCTTTTGCATTTCTTATCCCCGTAATATTTAATCCTTCTACTTTTATTCCACTTTCAAATTCAAAAGAAAGCCATTCACCATCATGAAAATGATATGTTTTTAAATCATTAGGCCCCATATCTTCAATAGCAAGTTCAATGTTTTTTAACTTTCCTAATGGAGAGCTTATCCCATTTTTATGGTAGTTTATTCCATGACCTATTAATTCTTTTTCTCTGTAGGCTAGAGCCGAAGGCCCTTTGGTTTGATAGAAGACAACCTTATTATCTTCATCTAATAGTATCCTAGAAAACTTGCCTGACACTTGTAGCCCGGTTGTTAACTCTATACTTCCAACCATTTGAGATTCTATTAGTTTCTGAATTCCTTCTTTTCCTCCTTTTCGTAAGCTTAAGGTATCTGCAAATTCCTCAAGAACTTCCATTAAATGAGGAAAATTTGGAGTAACATATAATTGTGGTTGTGGTTTAGTAACATCAAATGGTTGTTGAGCAGCAGCTACTGTGTATGGAATTTTTTTTACCTCACTTTTTAAGCACGAAATACTTTCACCAATAGAAGATAATAGTCCTGCACCATATATTTTTGGATTGTTGAGATCTCCAATTAACCCGTATTCAACAGTCCACCATTGTAAATTTCTCATTTGCGCCATCTCAGAGAGCTCTACTTTCTTACTTTGAAGGCTATGAATCTCCATTTCTACGGTATGAATTTCTTTTTCACTAATACCCTCAGCTTCTTTTAGAATAGACAATTTCCTAACAGCTTCGTATAAATCCATATCATGTTTAGACAGAATGGCTTTTGATCCAATATCTCCTAATCTTCTTAAATATTCTGCATAATCAGGGTTTGCAATGATGGGCGCATGACCAGCAGATTCATGAATAATATCTGGTGCAGAGGTGTACTCAATATTCTCGAGTTGCCTGATGTCTGAAGCAATAACTAGCACTTTATATGCCTGGAATTCCATGAATGCATTTGGGGGTATAAACCCATCTACAGCTACCGCAGCCCAGCCTATTTCCTTTAGAATTCTATTCATCCCATACATGTTTGGGATTTCTTCAACACTTATACCGGTTTTTTCTAATCCAGCGAGATAAGAAGAATGGGCAACTTTGGTTAAATATTTTAATAAGCGTCTCATTACATACCTCCATACTGATTGGTTTATTGGAGAATAATCCTCATAATTTTGAGGCTTGATAAACTGTTTAAGGTGCTTAGGCAGTCGATCAATTAATTCATTGCTTCTGTAGTCTTCTTTATTTGACATTCGATTTTTTTAATTTTAAAGTATATAAATTACTAAAAAACCTAAATAGGTACCTAAAGCATTTCCTAAAGATCCTACTAAAATTGCGGGTACTATTAATTCTTTTCTGTTAAAAGATTCTGCTAAAGCAATGGCTGTAGAACTACCTCCTACATTGGCTTGACTTACAATAGCAATCATTTCCCAATCACGATATATAAATCCTCCAACTAAGATAGTAATTACACCGTGAAATACTACTGAAAAACCTGCAAACAAAAACAGGGTAAGACCAAGATCTTTAAGATCTATTACAGCAGTAAGTTCACAATATGCTCCAATGACCGCCAAAAATAAAAATACTAAATACAATCCTAAATTATGGCTTCCTTTTAATTTAGAAACAAATGTTGTTTGAGCTAATAAGATTCCTAGGGTTGAAATGGTTATAATAGAAGGAACTTGAGGGATATGCCTTTTTAATTCATCAGATACAAAGTAAGCACCCAAACCTAAAAAAACCAACCACATAAGTGATGTTAAATTGATGCTTTCATCTTCAATAAATTCTTCATTTTCTCGGGGTCTTTTTATTCTTGTTTTACTTGGCCAAAAACGAGAAAGAAATATAGGAAACGCCAGAGTTACAATGATCCACAGTGTGGTAATTACATTATCTACGGCGATAGTCCCTGCATACAAAGCGCCTTTTTTTTGAAATCCATATTCTAAAGCAATCGCATTAAAATTTACACTGCCACCAGTATATGTTCCTGTGAGCATTCCCGCAATAATTTTACCATCTTCACCTAGGGTGTTCTCAGGGGATAATAAATACCATGAGACAAGAATGCCTAATGCGGTTGCAAAAGACCCTAAGATGAATAAGCCTATCATTGGTATTCCTGCTCTTTTGATAGACGATAAATTGATATTTAGTAATAAGTAAAAAATAGAAATCGGAGCAACATAGGTAAAAATACCATCATACAATGGAATGCTTGTTGATGCAGACGGAATCACTTTCAAGTTGGCAAGTAGGGCTGTAAAAATGATAATTAGTAACGCTGCTCCAAGATGTTTACCAAGTTTAGTTTTACCAACATAAATGCCTAAAATAACCACAAGGCTTAATACAGTTAAAACATATATTGGATTGTTTATAAAGCCCATAAATAAGATGATTGATTAATGCCTCTGAAATATAAATTAACTGAGGATAATATTACAAAATCTAATTTAACAAATCCATATCAAACAGAAAACTTGATACAGGTTTTATTGACACTTTCAATAATCAAAATAGCATGCCCTTATCCCTTTTTAGAGATTAGTTTTACCTCAACCCATTAATATCATATCTAGACATAAAATTCCAAACTAATTTAGAAGCATTTTGACCCTGATAAGTTTTGCTAAACCATACGTGGTCTCCGCCAATATATTTATAATGTTCAACAGAAACTGAATTGTCTCCTTGATCATATACAAAATGTTCAATGGTCATTCCACTAGTATTATCACTATTTATGGTAGGTGTAGAAACTGTGTTATTGAAATTTGTCCAATAGTCTAATGTGCTTTGCACGGAGTTGTAATCATTACTACTCTCATCATAGGCGATAACACCATCGTTAGTTCCATGAAGATGTAGGACAGGCATTGGATGGCTTGTATTTCCTAAACAGTCAAGCATAGATCCAGAAACAGAGGCTACTGCAGCAATTAGATTACTTTTATAATTTGCAAGCCCATAAGCCATCATACCTCCGTTTGAGTATCCAGCAGCATAAATTCTTTCCATATCCAGATTATACTGAGATGAAATCTCATTAACCATAGCTTCAACAAACCCTAAATCATCGGCTGAACTTTTATTATCTCCATCTATGGGGCAAGGATTCCAATGTGAAGAGCCATCTAAGCAACTGCCTTGGGGATATACTAAAATAAACGAGTTTAATTCTGCCTCTGCCCTCATATCTGCTTCTTGTATAAATTGACTTGCACTACCTCCAAAACCATGAAAATTAAATAAGATAGGTATTGCAGAAGTTTCATCATATGAATTAGGTACATATAAAATATATTCTCTATTCATGCCGTCATGAACTATTGTTTGTGAATTGGTATTAGAATAACACCCTTCTGAATTATCATAATCTTTGGCGTTATCATTATTACAACTGCTGATAATTGCCGTTAGAAAAGAAAAAATTAAAATCAGTTTCTTCATAAATTTTTAAACTTTTTATAAAAATAAACGTTATTGATTTAAATCGAAAATTCAACGACCAACTTTTGTAACATTTTAACACACTCATTAAGTTGTTCTTGAGTGGTATATTCATTGGCCCTGTGTGCTTGTTCGATAGAGCCTGGACCGCAAATAATACTTTGGTAACCCGCCTCGTGAAATTGTCCAGCTTCTGCAGCATAAGAAACAGTTTTCCAAGAATTTTGACCAGATATTTTTTGAGTTAACGCAACAATATCATCGGTTAATTTGGTGTCTAGTGCTGGTACTGGTGGGTGAACAAAGGTGTTCGTAATAGTAAAATCAGGAAATTGTTTTCTGACCTCTAGCTCACGTTCTTTACAAAACGAAAAATAATCGTTAAAAATGGCCTCAATATCATCTTTTGGAATTACCCGTACATCCCATTCAAAACGAGTATAGTCAGCAACAATGTTTGTAGCTACGCCACCACTTATTTGTCCAACATGTAAGGTAGAATGAGGAGGGTTAAATCGGTGATCTTGGGTAGCTTGAGATAATTCTTTCATCTTATTTTCTAACCATATAATAAGGCGTGTGCTTTCATGGATAGCACTTATCTCTTTGTGAATTCCACTGCTATGTCCAGCAGAACCATTTACTTCTGTTAGTACATAACATACCCCTTTTTTACCAATCACAGGCTCTAAAGATGAAGGTTCTCCAATAATGGCATATTTAGCATTTTCAGAATAGGTTTTTTGGATGTGCTCTATAAGCTCTGGAGCGGCTAAACACCCAATCTCTTCATCATAACTAAAAGCAAAATAAATGGGTTTTTTTAAATCTGCCTTGACTAAAGTTGGCAATGAAGCTAAGCAACAGGCAATAAAACCTTTCATATCGGCACTTCCTCTTCCAAATAGTTTACCGTCTTTTTTAGTTAGTGTGAATGGATCAGAATCCCAAGCTTGTCCTTTAACAGGAACAACATCTGTATGGCCAGATAATATCACTCCACCGTCTACAGAAGGTCCAATTCTACAATGCAAAGAAGCTTTAGTTTTTTCTTCATTAGGCACTAGAGTAGTTGCTATTCCAAAGGGTTCAATATAGTTTTGTATCCAATGGATAATCTCGAGATTATGATCTCCTCCTAATACTGGAAAACTTACTAATTTTGCTAAAATATCTTCTACTTTCATATTATTGATATCCAATAGTTACTGCTACAATTAAAGAGATTGCCGAGAGCATAAATACAATTATTGCCACCGGAAAAATAAATCGCAACCATTTATCTAGCGGCACTCGACACATGCTTAACATGGCAATTAAGCCGCCAAGAGTTGGGTTTATAAGATTAGAAATTCCATCACCAATTTGAAACGCTAAAATAGTGGTTTGTCTTGTAAGACCAATCACTTCTCCAAGAGGAAGCATCACTGGGAGGGTAGCTAGTGCTTGTCCGCTTCCAGAAGGAATAAAAAAGTTGATGATACTTTGGGAAATAGACATTCCAATAGCAGATAAATACAAGGGCAATGTTTTTAACACCTCAGATAAATGAAAAGAAATAGTATCACTAATGTGGCCCATTTCCATCAATACCTTAATGGTGGTTGCAAAACCCACCATAAATGCTCCAGGAGCAACATAGGCAACAGATTTTAAAACCGTTTCACTTATTTTATTCCCTTTCATGCCTCCTATTATGCCTGAAGCAATAGTAACCATTAGAAAGATGGCAGATATTTCGTTGATATACCAATTTAGATTAAAAACACCATACAAAATGGCTCCTAAACCAACAATAAAAGCACTAATGACCAACCAATTATTTAGAGAAATAGAATAGTCTGTTAAAGGTTTAGAAAGTACAATTCCGTCTTCATTTAACCCTTTTCCTAATCTACTATCTGGGTTTTTTGAAATCTTTTTTAAATAGCTAACATTGTAAAAAGCTAAAAAACTTAGGGCAGAAAAACATAAGATACTTCTTAATAAAGCGCCAGAAAACAAAGGGAGTTCTCCAATTTTATGTCCAATACCCACCGTATATGGATTTATAGGAGAAAGTCCAAAACCTATAGTTACCGCACCAACCGATATACCGGCTGCCAATACCAAGTCTCCACCAAGCGCTAAACTGACTACAGCAGCAATAGGGATTAGTGCAATATTATGTTCATATCCAACAAAAATTCCCATAGCCCCGTAGATGAATGTCATGAGAACAACTGCTAAGTATTTTTTTTCTCGTCCAATTTTATGAACAAAAGTACCTACAGCATTTTCTATGGCCTTAGTTTCTTCCATCACCCCAAACATAATTCCTCCAGAAAATACCACAAACATCACCTCTATGGCCGCTTTAAACCCTAAAGGGATGGCTTTAAACATATCTAAAAAACCAATAGGTGTGTTAGGAATAATGCTATAAGATCCCGGAATAACTCTATTTCTTCCCTCTATTAATATGCGTTTAAATTCACCTGCAGGGATGATATAGGTTAAAAGAGTTACAAAAACAATGATTAGAAACAGCATGGTTACTGCATGCGGAATTCGTTCGTACCAATGGTTAGTTTTCATAGATGAAATTGTAGAAAATAAAAGCCCCTAAAGTAAGCGTTTTTTTAAGAACTATCGGTTTACTAAGTAAGTTATGACTCTTTTTTAAATCTAAAATTAGCTAAGAGAGCTATTAATTAATACTATCAAAAAAATAACTAAAAAAGCAGATGTAGCCTATTCATTTTTTCTATTAAGTCCCCTTTAATGGCTGCTACCACAGATTTAGGGATGTTGTCTTCATCAAAAGACCATGTACTTGCAGGATTCTTCAGATCTTTTGTTTGCTAACCAGGGTGCTGAACACTTAAAAATAATGTTTTTCCATCTGGAAAAAACCAGGTTTCTGTATGCTTTGCATCTTTAGGTGCAGAAACAATAAGGGAAAGAAGATTAAACGTAACTGTTAAAAAAGTCTAATTACAATCAGAATTTAACCGGAACAAACTATATTCTGGTGTTTCAAAAATAGCCTCTCCACCATCACATTCAAATGTAATTGGAGTAACTAATTCATTTCCAAAATTCAAGTCAACTGTTAGAATATTATCTTCAACGGTATAATTATTTGTTCCTGGAAGATGATTTCCATCATTTGCTTCGTATGAATTGTACAAAGCATTACAATCATCTGCCACACAGTAATACGTGTAACGCACTCCATCTTCATAGAGATACATCGTGTTTCCCGCAGGAATAGTCCCTTCTATTAACCATTTACCTTCTATAGAATAATATGGTGCCGGAAGATTTTCTGAATTTTCACATCCTATAAGTAGGATGGCTACAAAACCAAAAAGTATAATTTTTTTCATGATGGGGTTTTTAATATCTAGATAACAAATATGCAATAATTCTGTAGTATTAGAATCATTTATTCAAGTGGAATTTATCTATGTTAAAGTTTTAGCAAGACAAATACTATCTGGAATGTCCTTTAATTTTCCATAGTTTTCTATGATAGAAAAGTTATTTCTTAGATACAGTTTCAAGGCTTCCGGTTGATTTGCTCCCATAAATAAAATGCATTTGCTATGCCCTAATTCTTTGGTCCAATTTTCTAATTCGGTGAGTATTTTTTCTCCTAGTTTTTGACCTCTATGTGCCGGAGTTACATACATTCGTTTAATTTCCATAGCAGAAAGATCGGTCTTAGCAATTGCACCACAACCAACAGCCTTATTTTTAAGATACACCACTACAACATGCTTTAGATGCGTAATTTCATTAAACTGAGCTAAAGGATGGTCTTTACCATCTCTTTGTGCTAGGTCTTCATTTAAATGTCCTACAAGTTCTTGAAATGCAGGATTTACATAAGTTGTTCTGATGATCTTCATAGGTTTTTTAAGTATACACCAAAAAAAGCCCTCTGAAAGAAGGCTTTTGTGTGTTTGTAAATAGTAAGATTATTCTTCTGTAGCTGCTTCAGTATCGGCAGCTAAAGAATTCATCATTCCTCCAAAATCAAACCAATCTCCACCGCCAGATATTTTACCATCTGTAAATGCAAAAGCATGGTATGAGGTTAATTTAACAGACTTTCCAGAGGCTACATGATCTGCAGTCCAAGTACCATATACTCTTGTGCTTCCATCTAATAATCCAGTAGTTTCATCTACTCCAGGCAACCAGTAATCTGCTGTAAAATTCATATTGTCAAACTCTTTTTGGTAATTTACAAGAGCATCTTTTAAGCCTTGTGCATCGGCCATTTCAGAACCGTAAACGGGCATATGCCATTCTAAATCATCGTGAATCATTTCAAACATTTCTGCAGATTTTTCTGCTTGATGTAGTTCAAAATATTTTTTTGCAGCTGCTGTGTTTTTTTCAAAATCTGCATGATTTCCTGTTGAGCAAGCAGTAACTAATACTGCCATTACTAATACTTTAAATACGTTTTTCATTTTTTTAAAATTTAATTAATAGTTATTGTTATTAGAGAGTTTTTTTAATTAGTAAATCCAACCACCAACAGAGGTTCTGTATTCAATTGGATAGGCTTTTAATAGCTCTTTTAATTCAGTTGTTGCATTTCCAGCAATAATAAATTTATCGATTTCAAACATCTTCATAAAAGGAGCAAAGTTTGGCCCACCTTCAAAGTTATTTGCATGCAATATCATGTCTGCAGAGGTTAGGTATTTTTCTACTAAAAATACACGTTTTCCATTTTCAGAAATAAAGTAGGTATAGTCATAGGTGTTGGGCTCATTAGCTCTTACAAAATCATTTAATTTTTTAACCAATGTTTGCACATCTTCTTTAGTGTTGCCTTTAGTTACTTTTAGTTCTAGTAAAATCACTAATTTTTCTGATACATTATTGGCAGCTTGCATAGCATTGAGTTCTTTATCAAAAACAGCATTATCAAAAAATTGAACTTCTCTACTTATTTTTAGACCGTCCCATTGATAGGATATGTGAAAAGGGAAACTTACCTTTTGTCCAGTGTATTTTCCTGTAGCGCTAAAGGTATTCCAAATATTGGTCCAAACAATTCCATTGTTATAGACTGTTGTTTCTATTTCAGAACCCGTAGCATCTCCGTCTACATCTTCAAAGCTAATTTCATCAAACATCTCAAACAGTCCTTCAACTCCAGCAATAAATCCTGCTTTGTCTTTTGTATTGTTTCTAGCGTCTACAAAGGTCATGTCATCAGAGAATACCTCTTTCAGGTAGTCTATATTTTCTTCACTTACGTTTTTAAAAAGAGTTTTAATAATTTCAGAGCGTTCATCGTTTGTGGTCACTGTTCCATTTGGGTTTTCGCAGGAACAGATAACCCCCACGAATAACAATAATAATAATTTTCTCATTTCGATATTTTAGTTGTTTAAAGCTACTAATATAGAAAAGAAATTAATCATTTGAAACTAGGTCAAGAGATTTGAAGAGTTTGCTTACTTTTTTTTCAAATTATTTATACCCGATTTCTTCGGATAATACTATTTTACTTCTGGTAAAATTACCTGTTCCAAAACCGATTTCTTTTCCTTCAGAATTGTATAGGTTGGCTTCAGCTACAAATATTTCCTTTGATGCATACTTTAACTTGCCAACAGCTTTTATTAATCCTTGATTTACAGGTCTAATTAAATTTATATTAAAAGAGGTAGTGAGTACAAATACATCCTCTACTAGTGATTGAACCGCAAAAAAACAAGCATCATCTAATAATTTAAAATATACTGATCCGTGTGCAGCACCCAAGGCATGGAAATACTTTTCCGAGATTGTTAACCCGATTTCAGCCTCTCCTCCCTTAATATTACATGAAGTAGAATTGAAGACCATGGTATTCACATTTGCTTGCAAATACATTCGTTCAAGTTTTTTAAAATGTGTTGTATTCATAAAAAAAAGAAATTAAATGTTACTTTTTTTTAAATTTAAATTTCCCACCTCCTTGAAACAATATCATTGTTTTTTCTGTTGGATTAAATTCAAATTTTGCACCTACTTGGTCTAGACTAAATTTATCTTTTTCTGTAGCTTCCACAGGGAAAGCTTGCTGCCCTGTAGCTTGAATAATTAGGGTATTTTTATTTTTTGTTACAGTTATTTTCAATGGTATTTGTTTAGAGGCATATACCCCTAAATATTTATCAAGATCTTCTGAAGTTAGGGTGTAGTTTGTATATACTGGGATTTGATAAGATTTATTAAAAACTGCACTTAATACAGCAATGGAAATATCGTTGTTATTCATATTAGTCCCATTAGAAGTTAACGCATAAGAAATTTTATCATCTTCAAAATAGGAATAAACAGATCTAAAACCGTCAATTCCACCAGTATGTCCATAGCCTATTCTTGAGTAGAAAGGAACTTGAAATAATCCACTACCATACCCTTCTTTTATTGTTTTCATTATTTTAAGACTTTCTGGAGTTAAAAGCTGTCCTTCAAACAATGCATTTGCAAATTTTATTAAATCCGTTGGAGTAGATGTAATGGCACCTGCACCGAGGGGAACACTAAAATCTGTTTCAGCTTCTTTTTTCCAAGAACCAAAATAATGATAAGACTTAGCCTCATTATTTTTAGGGTTAATCTTACCAAAAACAAAAGTATTTGCTAGATGAAGAGGTTTAATGATCTGATTTTGAACTAGATCAGAATATGACATGTTAAAAGTCTTTTCAAGGATAAAAGTTAATAACACAAAATTTGAATTGCTATACATTGCCCTAGAATTTGGCTTAAAGTCACTCCCTCCTTTTTGTATTATCTCAATCATTTCCATCTCAGTTTTTGACTGCGTATTCCATTGAAGATAATTTGCATTATTTGTGAAGTTATGAATACCACTTCTATGGGTTAATAGATGTTTTATGGTTATTTTGTTTGAGTTTGTAATTGTGGGGAACCATGTATCAATAGTTTCATTTAAATCTAGTTTTTTCTTTTCGATTGCTTTGAAAATTAAAACAGAGGTAAATGATTTAGTTATTGAACCTATTCGGTATTTTGTTTTTTCTGTTGCTTTAATCTTATGCTCAAGGTCTGCATAGCCTATAGATTTTGTATAAATAAGTTCTCCATTTTTTGAAAGAGCAACACTACCCATAAACTTATTATTTTTTTCAAGTACCTGGAAATAGGTATCTAATTTTTTCTTGTCAAAGGTCTGAGAAAATCCAATGGGTGTAACTGATAAAAACAGCAGTGTAGTTAATAGAAATTTATTCATCCCTCATGTTTATTTGTTGAAATTTTATTTTAATTAGTTTAGACATTTATGAGCGTATTAATTAATACTCCGTAAAACCGTTAAGTAAATTCAACATGTCATTCTCATATTCGTTAAACACATTCTGCGAAGTGTATGTCAAAAACTGAAAAGCTCCTTCAGCATTAGAATAGTAATATCCAAAATAGACAAATTTTACACCCTGTATTGTACCTTTCATTTTCATCATGATTACTTCTATACCATTTACCGTTCGGTATTCTTTTTCAACTATTTTAATATCTGGCGCAGCTTCAAGAGCATTTTCATATGCAATATTAATTAATGCTTCTACTGCCACTTCTGTTTTTTCAGCAATTAACATTCCATAAACATCAAGTTGTTTATGACTAAACTGAAATTCTGACGGGCTATCTGTTTTTGCTTTTGAAAAACTCCAATCTTTAGGATTAATCCAAATTCCAGCATTTGTTTTTGAGCTTTTAACCAAAAAAGAAGATTTTTTTGCTTTAGTAAATGGGGTGTCATTTTTTAAGATTTCAACAGTCTCATTAAGACTTTCATTTGAGTATTTCCAAGTGTTATCCTTATATAATAAAACTGCATCTCCATTTTCAGTAACCGCGTTAATTTGAGCATTACATAATAGGGTTAAAAATAGAGTTCCAAGAGTAATTAGTTGTTTAATCATTGTATTGTTAAGAGGTTATATATTAATCAATAGTGTTTATTTTCTTTATTCAAAATATCTGAAGTTTTAGTAAAATTTATTTTCACCACTTACAGTACTCTTCAAAGTTTTTTGTGTCATTTAGGCCAGTTTTTATTCTCCTTTCAGTTCGTTAAATAGAATTTCATTATTAAATTCAACTTTAGAAATATGTTTGATTTTATCATTCCAATCTAGTGGTGTCCAATATTTTGGATATTTCACAACAATTG
>Ga0209223_10001428_pt1 | contig 26076 bp, 26 predicted proteins | sample COG_06_FD_184750 | JGI IMG/M metagenome (GOLD analysis project Ga0209223, IMG submission 184750) | Pelagic Microbial community sample from North Sea - COGITO 998_met_06 (SPAdes) (version 2) | ecosystem: Environmental > Aquatic > Marine > Neritic zone/Coastal water | place: Helgoland, sampling...
CTCCACAAAATTTCGTAAGTTACGCACCCCCTCCTTATCCACCTTACCCGGACAATTCAGAAACACGATCTGTTCGGGCGACGGCCCAAACGCCTCAAAAGCCGATGGATCCACCACCTTATGAGGCATCTCCATCTTACTAAAAACCCGTTCAATAAAATCGTAAGCCCCCCGGGCCACAATTACCTCATTCTCAGCCACCTCGCCCATCTCCTTAGCTGCCTCTTCATCCACATCCTCCAGTCGATCCTTAATCATCTCCTGCGCCACCTGATATGCCCGAAACATACCCTTCTTTCCATCTTCATTCTCCATACTATTCGTCTTCCTTTCTTGTTCTAATTTTTCTGTTCAAACCCAAATTTGTAAGTAAGTACTTACTTAACGTCAAGCCTGTGAACGAACTTTTTTATGTCATATTCCACCACGCCCAAAATGAGCGAACGCACAAGTTACCACACAATTTTTCGAATTCAAGTAATTCGTTAAAAAACTTTCAAGTACCCTTTAAAAACTGGGACTCAGCCTATAAAAAATCAGGGGGTTGACAGGTATGTATAATAGACCGCCGTCATTGATCCTTAATTTAAAATACAACCAATAACCTGCCTATGCTCAGCCTTCCTGCACTCTCCGAAAAATATAAAAACCTCTATCCTCAATACATTGACCCACTTGCCAAATTTTCTCCTAGCGACCCCAAATTGGCCGCCATCAAACGCCAAGCCCTCAGTCCCTATCTGAGTAGTTTTAAAGAACAGAGAATCCTCTATAACGACCACATATTGGTCTCTGCCTTTTTATTCGATGTCGAAATAAACGAAAATGGATTCATCGCTGAACTATGGAAAATCAAAACCCACCAACTCCCCCACTACCCCTATCCACTCAAGGAAAGAAAAACTTGGACCATCCAATCCAACTGGGAACACCTCCGTCTCCTCGGCAACCGAATGAACGGCCTCCCCTACGGTTGGAGTTTTTGGACAGAAGAAAACTAGAATCGAGTTACACCAAATTCTAGATTTTAATATCTAGCTAAAGCTAAAGTCAGACTTAAAGGAATTCAAAAAATGTTATGGCTTCTCTTTACTGTGCTTAAAAATTAATTTATCTGCAAGTTCCGTTGCATGCTTTTGATACAATTCCTCGACTTCTAAATAATTCATGTCTGTCATTGCGGCCCAAGATAGAACAATCCAATTCTTTTCTAAATCATTTAGCGGAATATTAGGACAAAGTTTGTCTGCACTCAATTCTATTGGATTACCCCAACCTCCCTCTCCGCAATAAATAGTAGCCTTATCTAGTTTTTTATCACCAAGAAATACCCACTGTTCGCCATAAACATTCTCAAAATAAGAAACATACCTACATTTAACATCAATTACTGGAGGAAATCCACATTTCTCTGAATGAAGATTATAAACCTGTAGCAACTTATTAGAATCAGAATTTTTATTAATCATATATACTTGGATTTTCGCACAACAAAATTAGCAACTTCAAAAGAACCTATTTTAATGCACTAATTATAAAAGACTTGAATTTAAAATAGAATATTTAATACTAAAATTATTTATGTTTTATCTTCTTTCAAAGATTGCATAAAAGCGACTTCAACAATTTCTCTACAATCGCTTAATGAAAGAGTAGGTAGCAACAAGTCACCACCTTTAAAATTTAATAGAGCCATAAATTTCCTGATAGTCGACCTCTCGATTTTTTCGTCTTTTCTAGCAAATAAAGATTCAATTATTGACTGCCTTAGTGTTGGATTTGTGGATAGTCTTGGTCTTTCAATAATTTGATTTGCTATATCTTGTTTTGAAAGAAAAAATTCAAGCATTTCTTTATAATTTTTGAGATCCGTAGATCTTACAGAATTAGCATACCACCAAAGCCTAGACAATGCATGTCTTGTGTGCCTTACTCTATTGTTGTTGCCACCCATAAATTTCTCATGCACATAAGACCTAAATTTATCTTGTTTTTCCGGAATAGGCCAGCGCACCCTTATATAATTCAAACAATGTTGGTTAAAGTGACTTAAGGCTCCCCAGAATTTTTCTTCTCTAGCTATATTTAAGGGTAAATCTTTAAGAGATTCATGTAATAGGTAAGCATTTTGAGCGTCCATCTTCGGGTCGTCTGAAATTAACAATTGAGAAATCGAGTCTTCATCAAATTTAAATTCATCGACTTTAAATATTAACCTTGAATCATTTTCAAACTTCGCAAAGTCGCCATTCTTGTAAAGTTGTTGATGCTCAACAACCTTTATTTTGAGGAATTGAACGCCATAATTTTTTAACATCGTGATACTTTTCATTTCCTATTCAGCCATTAAAAATTTTCTGTTCAGCTCGTTTAGTGGGGTTTCTTTCAGCAAATCGTGTGAGGCAACAATCAAACTATCGATATTCTGATAAGAAATGCCTTTTTGCTCACACATTTCAACAAAAATACTGTACCATTCATACTCTTCATAAGTATCTTCATTCATGCACTTAAGTGCTTCCATAACAACGGGTACATAAATCGAATTCAACAACAAACAACCTTTATCACTATCCCTTCTCGCTGCAGTAATAATTCTGTTCTGTTCTGCATTGACAGAGATCTGTAGTTTATCTTTGTCTGGATTAAGCCTAAAAGTTCCCGTTGGTAAGTTATTATCTACTGCAAACTGAAAAGCGGAGGAAACATTTTTAGGTGGCTTGAAACTCAAGTGAATCTTAAATTCTTCGCAGGTTGCAAGAACGTCACCTTTTGAAAAATTCCATGATTCACTTCTTAGTTCTTCTCTCAAAAAGCTCGATCTGTAGTCTTGAACTTCTTTATCGCTGACGATGTAGTGACTGATTTCAACTAACCCAAAAAATTCGTCAGATTTAAGTGAAGCATCCAGAACCTGATTGTTACTTTTAAATGCCTTTTTAACAAATGTGGAACTACAATGAATTACGGTACAAAAGGAGGCTACCGCCGTCCTTACCAGATCATGCAAAGACGGCACATCCAATTCATATTTAAATTTAAAATTTAGTTCTTTTTGAGAAGGTTTTTGTGTTATCTCCTGATCGACTTTAAACTCACCTTTTTTATAGTAACTTAAATTTGGAGCTAAAACTGGGTAACTGAAAAGTTTATGTGAATTATACTTCATGTAACTTGTATCATTACTGATCCTTCATAATTTATTTTAAATTCTAACTTTACTTCTTTTCCTTTCACTAAGTTTATATCAAATATTTCGCCATTTTGCACTTTACCAAGGTTAGAATTTTCTACTGTTACTTTTTCGTCCCAATCAGCACCAGCTATAAACACACTAATTATAGAATTTTTTCTAGTTGATTGAGGTTTGAAAAATATACACTTATTAAATTCTTTATTCCTGGGCTTACTAGACCACAAAGAAGATAACTCCAATGGGCGCCTTGGTTTTCCACCTGATCTTGCATTTCCATCAGACGGACCAGAGCCTTCACCTTCTCCAATGCCCCCATTCTTAGAATTTGAAACTTTTTCTTCACCAATTACTTCCGAACTACCACCCCCGCTTCTTTTTTTATTATCACTTACACCAATTGTCGAAGGACCATATGACTTTATCATCCTTGGTGTAATTAAATATTCATTGGAAATTCCATTTTCACCAATATCTTCTTTAATTGAACTTTCATCATCTGCGGGGAAGAATTCAGCTAATTCTGAAATTTCTGTTGTTGAGCTAACTTTAATTTCGAAATGTTTCTTCAAAACCTCTTTCAATTCTTTTGTTACAACTCGAAGCGTGGACTTGGCTTCTTCTCTATCATCAATGTGAAGTCGATCAGTTTCTAGTGCATCGTGCTTAGCCCCCTCTAACTTCCTAAAGAACTTCATTCCTTCCGGGTCTAAGCATTCAAAAACACCTGTAAAAGGCTCGAAACCTTTGAATTGTTTTAATCTATCAACCTTGTCAGTAACTAACATTCCGGAACGACAAAAACTCAATTTTGAACGCTCACCTTCTTCTGCCTTTAATATGTGCAACTTAATTTTACCAAGTTTGTTGTTATTGATTATTTCTTTTTCACCCTGATCAATACACTGAAAGTATCTCTTAGCATTATCTAAGCGCTCTTCCTGCACATCTTCATTGAGACTGTTTCTGATTTTATTATTCAACAACAAGCTTTTCAAAGTAAGGCTATTAATTTCAACATCATTTTGATTGGAGTTTTTAATAGATACTTTAAGGCTGCCATTATAAATTGCTTGAAAAAAGCTCGAAACAATAGATGCGGTAAGGCAATTGATCCAATTACCTTCAAGCCTTACTCCAGGAATAAGAAACGATGTGCCCCTCAAATCGTTCTTAGCAACAAACTCAGATCTTCTCAAAAACTTTGGTATAGAATTGCCTATTGCAATACCACCATCTGGGAGCATACAAAGCCCTCGTCCGATATAATATTCACCGTCTTGACATCGGCCACTCAAATACGACCTCCCATAACAAAATGATTTAAGTGCTTTGTTATCCTCCTCATCTTCAGAATGAGTCGAAACAAAAAGTGTATTTAAATCTGAAAGCATGTAAAAAACACTTTTGCCCATCCCTCTAGAACCACCTGCTTGGCTGTTAGCTTTCTGCGATATACCCTCCGTGCTAAATGTATGCAACTGCTTGCCAACTTTAAATGGCCCTGTCATTCCAGTAGTATTTCTTTCAGAAACACAAAGAACATTTAATTTTGGAGCAGTCAAAACCTGCTCAGCACGATCATAAAACTTACTTACAGATTCGTCACAGTAATGCTCAAAGTAATCATTTTTTGCTTGTTTAATGATTTGTAGGAACCTTTTCCGATCTGGAAATTCGTCTGTATCAATTTTTATTAATTCAAAAGTAACGTGCACTGGTTTTTTTCGATCTGGGTCAAGAGGAACATCGTTTGAATTTTGCAGCACCTCCTTCCCGAAGCTGTAAAAAGCTTCCCCCAAAAAAATCTCTTGACCAGAATGATTAAAACCATCGATCGCCTGTTCGTTGCTTTTCGGAAAATCCCATTTCATATTACATTATTTTTTACAATTGATAGTATATAATAATTTTATTACTCAATAGAATAAACTAGAGTTTAAATTGTCCAGACCTTTTTTTATCTGGTGCTAAAAAGGAGTTTTCTATGTCTTTAACTCCACTTCTTAAAGCTGAAATAATTTTTTTGACTTGTTTCTCATTATACTCGTAATTTCGCTTGTTCGACAAGTTGCCAATGGCATTAATCGTTCTAAGGGCATTATTTACACGCTTTTCAGCAATAGTTATAAATCTTTCTTTTTTGTCTATATTTTCACTCATAGCACATATTAAATCAATATATTTCAAATTAAATCAACATAAATCTCTTTTATTTTACTACATTTTAATTTATTTCTTCTAAATAAAGTTCAAAAAACGTCTAATTATCTAATTTAATTTTAAAAAAACCAAGTTTACCAATCAAGAATTCCTAGAATTGCAAGCTAGCACTGATCTTTTGTTGATCAGCTAAAAAATATTTCAACAATTCAAATAAAGGCGAAGAATGTTTCAATAGTTCTTCCAATTCTTTTAACTCTGAAAAAGGTATACAACTAGTTCCTTCTTCGCCCAATTGAGCTATTTCGACAGCTTGATTTCCAATAATTCTCTCTACTTCCTGAAATACATTTAAGGCCTCGGAGAAATCACTTTCATATGCAAATACTGCCGCAGGAAAGAAAGAAATGTTACTTAAATCCAAATTTGAATTCTTATCTTCATTGCTATCAGAAAGATATTTCAATCGATAGGCAACAAATTGATCAATTGATTCTAGATTTGAAATAACTTCTTCTTTATCTAACACCTCTTCATCAATAGCGCTTTGTACTTCGTACGGTTCAAGTTCCCCTATTTTTTGAAGATATAGATTTTGGATAAGAGTTGGAGAATATAAACTTACAGGACATTGATTAATTGCGGTTTCAAATAGTTTGCGAAAGCCTTTCACTTTTAAGCACTCCTTAAACTTGTCGTTGAGAGTAATGTACCCGCAACCATCTTTCCGAAAGTCAGAGAGGTATACACCATTTAGCTCATTGGATTTTTTCAATGATAAATTTAATATTCCACAACTTTGTTCTTTGAACATTTCACTTGCTGTAGTATTCGCGTCTATTGTTTTTGGATTATTCATAATATTTATAAGAGTTAAGGTTTTATAAAATTTTCGGTTTTATTTTAAAAATTTGAGATTAAGATGAATGGATTGAGGCAATGATTTTTATCCAAGAGGATTATCTTTCTTCCATTTTTTAACTGCATCATAGGCAGGTTGAAGTTTATTCCATCCCTTATGCCGACTCCCCATAAGGACACGACTTCCGCATCCTGGTCGTATTCCAACTATAAACCATTCATCCAGAAATTCTTCCACCCTTGGTCTGATTGTTTCATAAAGCTCAAAAGTTTCTGCTTTTAATGATTTTTCTTTCCCATCTTCCATACTTATATTTTGTCCTTTCTGTTATCTTGATCTTTTACATTATCGATAGCTTGCTCGCTGATTTTTTCCACTTTAGTGCCAATTAAATTATTCAAAACCTTGCCATCCCATTCCCTGCCTTCAATGCGGAAGGTTATCTTTACCTTTTCCTCTTTGATCAATCCATCCAGGCAAACAGTTGCCTTGTTTAGGAATTCAAACCTGACAAGGGATGGCTTATAATCGTCAGTCAGGATAACCAACTCACGTTTCGAAAATCCGCTTTTATGCTCAACAAGATCTCCTACTACCTGAACACGCCCAGGTAAGTTCAGGGTGCTTTCTACTAGATCCCTTACAGAATGGGCAGTCGCACCCAAGTGATTTGTCTTAGGCTTCTTTGAAAGCCATTCTTTATTTTTCTTCGAATTCATCATGTTTTAAATTACTGCTAGTGGTTTATTAACAGGCTTCGCTCCAAATGATTTTATGAAAGTAAAGACACCTTTCCTCATTGAGTGCATTGAGAGACTGGGTGAATTTCCATTTCGCGTCCGCACACAACTTGTCAATACATCATCAAATAGTGGAAAGAAGTCGGGTGTTTGCTCCAATACTTCCTTAAATAATTGGCGATGCGATCCCAACTCCTCATCCTTCGTGTTAAGGGCCATGGGAGCCAAGGCAGTCCATAGCATAAGCGAAGATGTAGGTGTTACTCGCCTATTGGGGGAGGAAGCAATACTAAGCAAATCATTTAAAGTAAATTTCTGATAACCATACCGCTTGGAAAGAAACTCGTCATTTTGATGGCGAAAAAAAGTACCCCAGTCGATATGCTCAAGATGACAACGGAATGCAGGATCCAAAAGTTTTGTCGCACATACATCACCATTGATCTCCATCAGACGAAAAAACAATGCACTCCACACCTCATGTGCCTGCCCCTCAATCAATTCATCATGCAAAAGATGCAAGTAAGATGCCTCTGCTTCCAACATATATTCAAGTAGGCATTTACCACCCTTTACAAATGGGTCGTAAGTGAATTCATCCATTAGGTTTTGCCGAAGGTCAAAAGTATGTTGCAAGCGTTCATACGCCCATGCACCCACTTCAGTTCTAAGCATAGCTCGTAAATCACCCGATTCCTCCAAAAATATTCTCCTCCTATCCGCAAAATGCTTCGAGGAACGAAGAGGAAAATCCTTTAAATCGACTTTGAATCTCATTTCACCGCTATCAACCTTCCGCCTCCAGTTGCTATTAGCATCCCACATATTAACGGGATTCCATTGAGGGGAAAAACCTTCATTAAAAGAATTCTGAAGATCTCGTTGTTCCAATTCTCTGAACCGACGGACAAACCTCAAATAAATAGGGTCACCCTTCCCTCGTACCATGCTCAGGAACATAAGTTTACCGTGAAGCATATTCCTCAAACGCTTGGGGCATTTTTTATGCCGGTAGTTTTTCCTCCCATGTATAATATCGTTTGCCTTCGCATGTCCTTTCTTATCCCACAGGTAAAGATCTTGCCGAATCGAACGAATAACTTTCCTTGGAACATTAACAAATTCATTCACCGTTAAGCCGGTTACTTGTTTACATGATTTCCCATGAAAAAGCTTATTCTTCTTTTGGTTAATCCGAAAACCATGCTGCTTGAAAATATTTTTTAATTCCTCACATGGCTCAGGATTTTTTCCTGGCTTTCCACCTATTAACTTTTCGTATCCGTTATAATCCTTGGGATCTAAAGGAGAGAAGGATAAATCATCCGCATACCTGGTATACTCGACTCCTCTTTCTTCACAGAATGCAAGGAGGTCAATATCCAAGCCCCGTGCAACCATATCCGATATTATCGGTGATGTGGGTGCACCCTGAGGCAAGCCATGAAGTGTTTCAGGGTCTTCAGCATTTTCAACTGATCTAAAAGCACATAAATTTGCCAGTAAGGAAACAATCTTGGAATCCAAATTTATGAGTTGGTGAGAATATTCATTTTCCTTTTCCGGATGATCCAAAAGAAATTTCATTTGAATCTGGGACAACACCGCTTCAATTCGATCTATCTGGATAGTCGGAAAAAATTTCTCAATATCCATATTGAACAGCCATGGCTTTCGAACATGAGCCACAGCATTAGTCATAATACTACGCCTGGAAATAAACCCATGCGAACAAGCCAAAGGCTCGTATGACTGTAGCAGAAAATAGACGAGCCTTTGCTGGATATATTTCAACTCTGATATTGGCTCGCTAATAATTCGTAGCCCACGATTTGACTTGGGAATTCCGAAATGCCTATATCTTTTTGAATCAGGCATTTCCCAGGCAATCTCCTTGATCCTCCTCTCAGAAGAAGACACAAATGACGCCCACCTGGACACAAAATTTAGTTCCTCTTTCTTCATCTTAATCCCTAACTGAAATAGAAATGGGCGAAATGATCCGGGATGGCCTAATGCGTCCAGAAAACTTCCAGACATCCAGTCGCTGAGATGGTCGACTGGAGTAACGATATATAGCCGTAGGGTAAATATCGTTAGAGTTTACTACCTTTCTTGTCGCGAATTCAGGCAAAGATGCCCTTGCAACGACTGCACCGCTCTCACGGTACCCCAATCCCGGATCAATTTCGCCACTTCTAAAATAAAAAGTATTTGAATTGATATCCGATTTCCGACTGACCTTATTTCTAAAGTCAGTGGTTAAAATTTTATTCTCTTGAATCAAGATCTCTACACTCCCACCTTTAAAATAGATTCAATAACTCTATCTCGATTGATTGCCTTGCTTTGCCTGCAAGCAAACCTACTCGCCACTTTTTTTCGATTCCTAAAAACGACCTGTGGCCGACACCTCACTCGAGACCGAGATTTAAATTTCCCCTTTTTTAAAATTGCCATACCTTTATTAGAGAAAGGATGGCTGAGGAATTTCGGTTTTTCTGATTTTTTAAAAAAAAACTTTTCTAATAAGGAAAAAGTAGCCTTGGATCCTCCTCTTTCAAACTTCCATCTAGCAATTCCTTCCATGCACTTGGTGCAATTTCGGGATGATCCTTTAAGTAGCCCAGCTCCTCCAAAAATTCTAAACACTTCAACGCCTCAGACTTATCGGCCTCTAAATTCGTTATTTCATGTTTCTCAATAAACACCATGGCTCTAAGCATATTTTGGAAACTAGAATTACTATAGCTTAGTAAATTACTGGCATAAATAATATCCTGCATTGCCTCTTTCTCTTGGCCGAGCTTTCTTCTGATTGCACTGCGGTATTTGTAAATCAATGCGGTTAACCATTCATTATCTGGAGAAGACTTAGGTATCCGCCAGGTTTCAATTTTTTCTGGTTCAATTTCATGAAGCTCCAAGGCCCGCCATGCACCCAGAAATCTTACTCGACATAGAAAATGCCAAGAGGGGTTTTCTTTGTCCAAATTGAGCGATTCAAATTCCTTAGTCGCCTCTAAGTACTTTGCTTCACAAACCTCTGGCTCAAACAAGGCGTACCAGTTTACTAGTTGGCACCAACATTGATTAATATCATCTGAATAATTTTTTTCTGCCTCAGAATATTTTTCTTTTAATTTTATTGAAGATTGAAGAGCTTCAAAAAGCAATTCCTTGCTTTTAGATTTAGCATTTTCACACTCAAGTAATCCAACATAGAACATGTACTGTGCGGCAGTGCCTCCATTCTTTCTTAAAGTAGCCTCGAGTCTTTGTTTGGCAGATAAGTCATTTAATGAAAAACTAAGCAATTGTAGCCCCAATTGTTCTGCAATTCCCAGCCTTCCTTGATCAGTGTGACTGACTACCCTACCAGCTTTAAGGCTTACCAATGCTTTCCCTCTTAGATCCTGCTCGGCTTTCGCAAAAAACTCATCTGCTTTCTCAGGTTGAAGCATGTGATCATAAGCCGCCCCCATTGCCTTGTAGCATCTTCCGATCAGTTCTCTTTCTTCTTCGTCTGCGGCAGTCTCAGAATTCTCTAAAAATTCTTTTATTTCAGAAAGTCGAGTGATCGCATCCTCAAGTTTGATAGACCGTTGCTTAACCTCAATCTCTAGAGACTTTAGTTGAGCATGTGCTGTTGCAAAGTTTAAGTTAAGCAGACCATCCTCACGCAATTTTCTTTCAACTTCTTTCCATGCCTCATCTTTATGCACTTCGGGAACCAACCGAAAATGAATTGGCGAAAATTCTTTTTCAGAAGAGAGAAAAAAATGTGAAAGGCCCAGCATCTCTGCCAAATTGGACTTACAGCCGGCAAAGTGAGGCCCCTCTTCGTAGCAAGACTCAAGGATCCCATTTTTAATCGCACCGGAAGCCAAAAAACTGTGTGGCACAGGCAGACCAATAACCTGAGATTTAGTAGCAAGAAATACTGGCAAACATAGACTATCACCGGATAAATAATTTTCAAAAGAACCAACCTCTATCAAAAGTTTGCAAGTTTGATTTGGAAGCAAACCCTCTCTTTTTAAGCTCTTAGACCATTCAACAATCGGAGTGCCCTGAATATCGATGCATGAGCTATCTTCAGGACCTTTATTTTCCAATCGAAACGGAATCGTCAAAGCTTCACCATTGGAATGAACAATTACCGCAATCCATCCATGCCGTTCAAGAATACCTCTCAACCTGCGACGCAAGCATGACGCAAAAAAATCTTCAAAATTTTTAAAATCCATTTTTTTGAGTTTTTCTGGAGTTGAGTCTATTTCTAGTGATGAAAGAGACCTTAAGGCACCTTCAGAAATCTCCCTAACATCCGAATGACCGATACAATCCCGAATTTCTTGAGGACAGCTCTCCCCAAACATCCATCGCCTTACAATACACTCTGCGAGCAAAGGCCATTTTTGATCCGATTCCAAGAAGTCATCGATGGGAATCAACGAACTTTTAATTTCTTTACTTGATAATAATGCCGAAGATAACGGCGAAGTTCGTATATTCTTAAGGACCGATCTCACTTTAGAAACACTTCATAGAACTAACTCTTATTCGGTGTAATTTCAGTTTCATTCCCAGAGTTATCTTCGAGCCAAAATCCGGATTTATTTGCTTCTAAGCTAATAATGCCTTGCCCACCCTTAATCTCAATGTTCCCTCCAGAATTAGCTTTGATTAAAAAACCGTCCAAGCAATCGGATCTTAAATCATCCTTCTCTACCATCACATAAAATTCTTTACCATTATTTTGTAAGGAGAAAGAAATCTTTGCCCCACTGTTTTCATGTATAAATTCGTATTCTGTTCCATCTTGTTGGACAGATCCTGAAGAGGCCGCCCTTTTTTCACTAACAGGTAAAGTGTGACATTTAGGAATACTTAACTCTAGATTACATGAAAGGTAGACAGATGCTACCTCGAGTTCGCGAATCTGTTGTTTGGCTAAAATATCCAAATTAACTGGCCGATCTAAAGAAGTGAAACTTTCACTGGGCAATTCAACAGTTGAAACTTTTCGAGCTAACTGACTGAAGCTCATTTTAGTACTTAGCCACATATGAGCTACCATTGTTACATATCCTTCTGGCTGAATTATAACATCTCCAGTACCTCTATTTTCTTCTGGCCAGCAAGCTTCTGGAGAACATGGAACTACTAAACCTGAATCCAAGATTAAAATTTGGATTGGGTTGAAATTAAAAAAATTGATTTTATGTCCCTCTACTAAACCACTTATAAATGATTGGGTAGTCCAAATCTCTCCCGGTAGTGCAAATACAGCAGAATTCAGATCTATACCCACGCACTCATCCAATAGTTCATCGACTTCTTCTGTAGAGGGAAGATCAAGCTTTGGTTTTTCTTCTTCTAAAATATCTTCCAGCAGCAACTCAGCCGATAGATTCTCCAATGCTCTACGACAGTTTATACTACCTCTTATTTGTTCGGTCAGTACAGGTGGGAGGCTCTCATGATCTTCGAGATATGCCCTAAGATAATTTCTGGGTGGCACAAGAGGTGCATCCTCTGGATCCGGCCAGAGCTCCTCTTCGTATTTTAAATCTTTTTCTTTTGGATACATGGTTACTTATTTGGTTCTTATTATGATTGAATGATCTTCAATCATATTAAGAGTATGGATCCTCGATAAATTTCGGTTTTCTGTGTGAAAATTCTTTTCTTAGTCCTTTCATGACTTCTTTCATAACTTCTGCGTTAATAATTTTCTTTTTAGCCTCAACAAAAACAGGCAAGCGCAATATTTCCTTATTATAATAGCTACTTTGCCCCTCTGACATTTTAGAAAGCTTTCTATACTCAGTAAGGCCAAACTTTCTTTCCTGGCCTTTAACTCTACGACCACTCCAAAGCGTGAAACCCAGGAAATGTTTACCAATCATTCCTTTTTTCCCATCAAATTTAGGCTCAAGGGGAACACCATCAACACTTTCAATCTCTCTTACTAATCTTTGAATAATTATTTCAACTTCTTTAGAAATTCCTAAACGAAAATCCCTGTCTGCATCTGATTTCTTTGAAGCCTCATCGAAAACTGCCTTAGATGTCTCATCATTTTCAGAATAGTTGTGCATGGTTATAGCAACTCCAAAACCTTGTACTAAAATAGTAACGAGATCATCCACACTTACACCACATTGTTTTTTATCAATGACTTTTAAAATAATCTCCCTTACCTGTACTGGAGATGGCATAATCATGTCTTGATCTTTACCTTCACAACGAGGCCATTTGAGTGAACCAATTATTTCTTTGTTACTCGTTAGTATTGACTTGTCTACAGCAAGGTCAGGTTTAATGTAGAGATTTGGTTTCAATTCAACTATTAGTTCATCCTCAATTAAAGAATCCAACTGAGTCTTAATTTTTAGATGTATTCTAGTACGAGGATCTCTTTCACCAAGTATACGGATAACTAAGCGAGTGACAGTTGTTTTTAGTTGGCTAAAGGTAACCTTATCTCTTTCGATTTGAGCATTGCAATGTTTCGATACCTTAAGAACGCTTTGTAATGGACTTAATTTACTTCTTTTACCAACAGTAAGCAATCTCTCGTATACATCATTAATCAAATCTCCGACTATTAACTGTTTAATTTCAAAAACTTGAAAGTACTTGAAAATTACAGGCTTTAATAAACACTTATCGAGATAAACACTATCAAATTCAGAAGCATTTCCTGCACTGATTCTCTTTGCTATTTCATAAATACTTGACGACACTCCCAACCAAAACGATAAGATAAGTCATAGGTCAACACAGAATAATATAATCAATAAAAAATCCGAAAAATTTCTGACAACCACTCTCTTTATAAGTTTCAAACTACTGAAAAATGACTAATTCAATACGAGTATACCAATTTGCTAAAGATAATTCTTGCGATAGCAAGGATGTGTTGAAAGCACTCCACAAACTTGGGCATGAAGAAATCAGATCTGCAAGCTCAAATATTCCACTTAAATTAGTTGAAAAACTCAAAAAGAAAATCCGACCTTTTCCAATTAAGGAAATTTCAATCATGGGGCTTTGGAATCAAACAGACATCGTTCTTGATTTAAGCGCTGGACTAACTTCGATCATTAGTGGGCCCAATGGGGTGGGTAAAACTACTTTTTTTAATTTAATAAAAGAAATTTTTCATAATCGAAATTTTCTCGAGAAAACTGCCCCACTTTTGAAGACAAGTTTCAAAGAAATCAAGATAACATTTGCAAAGCTAGGAACACTTAAAATTTTAAAAGCCAAGGGTAAATTAAGATTCGTAAAAAATAGTAGAGAAGTCCCCGTAACCGCTAAGCAAATTAATTATCCTGATTTTGATACCATATTACATTTCCTTGATTCTAATTTGGATGACGAATATATATTTCAAGACGACCTTGGCACATTTACAGAAGATGCAACCGGTAAAGAAATTATTCTTACCGATTTAGCTAAATTAATTTCCGATTCAAATTTGGGATACAGCTCAGGATATAGAAGAAACATACCAATCTATCGAGGCAAATCTTTTAGAAGAGACCGTTTGCAAAATCCATCAGTGAATAGTCATTTTATTAAAAAAACCCTAGATAACAGGTGGAAACATTTGAATCCAAAGCTATTACAAATGCTCAATTCCATAAAGGTTAGGGATATCCCAACAAGAAGAGAACGTTCTCTTAATATCTTTGGCATCGATGAGCATAATATTTCTGATGGTTCAATTGAAACCGTTAATAGCATATCACTCAATTTAAGAAAAAAACTAGACAAAATAAATGATCAATATCTTGTCATCAATGAAAAAGAAAATGCTAAATTAGTTCAGAATTTTTTTATGACAGTTAAGGACTGGGATCCTCTAAAAGTAAAGAATATCCCAAAAGATACTTTTAAAACGATTTCAGAGTCTATTCCTGCACTTCAACAAAATAAAAAAGCGAACAAACGAGAGGAGCTTTTACAAAACATTCAAGTATCAATTGAGCAAATGAGAATAGGGCAGCATGGCTTTAATGATATTGGCAAAACAATAAGTGAATACCTAAAATATTCTTTAGACGAAGCGGCTCAACTTATGACACCATTTGTGTCAGAAAAAGCTGGGCAATATGAGGAAATTGTTAACTCTTCAATTAAAGAAAAATTTAATCTCGCTAATAAAGGTTTCTTTTACCACTCTTTAGAAAAAGAAATAGAGATCAATCAGTTTTTAGAAATTTTCACTAAGAAAAACAAACCGACAGCTCCTCGTTTCTATGCAATGGCTGCACTAACACCATTCCTTAAAACTATTAGTGAAAATGAATCTAATGCAATTCAAGTAATGCAAGCGTTTGTTGAAAAAACTGAAAACTTTTTAGGTATGGTTAATAAACAGTACGGATTGCTTAATAAAGAGCTCTCTTTAATAAAGGATAATAAACATTCAAATTTAATTACCATTAAGAGCACTATTGATTGCAGGGAAATTCCACTCGAAAAACTTTCATCAGGAGAAAAACATGTGATAATTCTTTGTTATTTATTAGCATTTGTGGAAAAAGATCATCTTTTGCTCATAGACGAGCCCGAAATCTCAATGCATGTTGAATGGAAGGAAAACTTTATAGGAAATCTCAATAGATGCCTCGATAAAACTATGAGTAAATCAATTATTGCCACTCATTCACCCACTTTAGCTAGGGCAGCTGATGCAGAAGAAATTTTCTACTTTGAACCATCTAATTAAGCAGTGAAATGCAGGCCAACGAAAAGTTTAAAAAATCCCTACCACTCCATAATCATCCTATCGATGTCGCTAGACGAACTTACTCCAAAATAAATGCAGACCGATTTAAAGGAACTAAAAACTATTATCTATTTTTAGAAGGTGAATCAGATGAGAGCTTATTTGTGAATTTTATCGATGCGAAAGTTACAATTTTACCTGGAAAACACGGGGGGAAAACTAAGAGCAAAAATTCAGGAGGAAAGATTTGGGTTAGAAATGTAATGCAAGAAATTCAAAGGAGAGATAAGACTGCATTAAGTTTCGTTTTCGCAATAATAGACTCTGACTATGATAAAATTGTAAAACCAAAATATAAAAATACGAGAAACATTTTTTTCATAGAACCTAATTCATTGGGCACAATGATGTGGAGTTTAAAGGACTTTAGAAAAAAGCTTTCAAAGTATTTAAGAATATTAAAAGGAGACAAAAAAACAGATATTGATTTCGAGAAATGGCTTGTAGCAAAATGCAATAGCATAGCACTAGATATAGGTTTATTAAGACTAACAAATGAAATCGAAGGAGTTAATATGGATTTCAAAATATTAAAAGATAGTCCGCTAAAATATATCAAAAATCAAAGTTTTGATTCAAAAAGATTCTTATCTAACTTAAGTGGAAAAAATCTTAATAAAATTCTCACCACCTTACAAAGGGAGTTTAAAAGAGCTCCTACTATAAATTCACCTAAAATTTATGATTACTTAAATGATCATGATATTACTCGGGCTCTGTCTTCGCTGACTGACCCTAGTAAATATCATTATATTGTTAAAAAATTAGAAGGAACTTCAAAAGAGGATGGTTGGCTTGTCAAAAATTTTCAAATGGAAGAATTCAAAAAAACCATTCTTTACAAGAAAATTTCTAAATCTGCTTACGCAGCTTGTCTTAAAAACTAAAATTTGCTTAAGAATCTATTTTTTCCGAAAAAATCTTCACATCCCTACTCTTATCAATGCATGGGATATTACAGATTCAATAAAGAAAACATTGGGAGCAAAGATCCAATCTCAGAATTAAAAGAACATGTGGATGGATTCATTTTCCTCGCATATACAAAAGAAGGACATAAAAAGATCGCCTTAAAACATGCTACGGACCAGGCATGTGCTGACGGGCTTAGCTTCCTAGATCAAAAAGTTGGAGAGTGGTTAGAGCTTGGAAAGGGCACAAAGGGATTGACGATTGATGAAGGCAAGGATGGCCAGAAAGAATAGTTAAAATTTAAAAATTAAATTTATTTAAGATGAAACATTTTTTAAAGAGTCAAGGGGCAGAAGCCCTATCTAAATACCAAAAGAATTTGCAAGTTTGTGCTTCGCTTTCAGGATTATTTTCAACTTCGAAAGTACCATACTTGCATTACCGGATATCAGAACAAATGTTTTGTAAATCCTTCGATGCAGATGATCTATCGAGATCCGATATAGCTGTAGATGTTTCCAAGGAAACAGTTGGTCTGGGAATCAAAACTTTCCTGGCAAAACCTAATAATCATAGCCTCGAAAAGGTTGCTGAGTTTAATGCAGATCGAAAGATCTATAATGATCTAAATGCGGAAGAGAAGATTCGTAAAATATCAGAATTACGTAACGAAAGAATAAGGTTTGCTCAAAATGGTCATGGCTTGGGTAATTGCCTTTACCATTGTGTGGTGAGAAGAGATGGCTTCTTCGATCTTTGCGAGGAAGAGATGCCGTTAATTAATTTGGACAAGATCAAAAAGGTGAAGGAAACCGGCCCAAGCATAAAATTTCAAGATGATCAAAACGAATACAATTTCAATCTTTCTAAGAGTACACTTTTTAAGAGATTCTGGTCGAATAATCCAGCAATTAGAATACCGGTTGAAATCATGGTTAATCCTTTAAATATACTGGATGGAATAATGCAGGAAAAAAGTGCAAAGTATGGAGCGAGGCAGGAGCAATTATCTATGAATTTCGAAAAAATCGCAGAACAAGCAGAAATCGTCTTGCAACCGGAAGAGCCAGAGTTTGAAAGTGCATATCTCCCTCTTTATGGTGACGGAAAAGTAGTCTACGACAAAAGTGGGTTAAATCAATGGAATGCCAGAGGAAGGGAGAGGCACCCCGATGAAGTATACATACCGGTCCCGGCAAAATTTCATCGCAAATGCCCTGAATTTCTTCCCTCCAAAGATACCAAGTTTGAAATGTTGCTACCAGGCGGAAAGAAAATTTCGGCTAAAATTTGCCAAGAAGGATCCAAAGCATTGATGTCCGATCCTAATCGTGAATTAGGTAGTTGGATTTTGAGAGATGTCTTACGATTAGGAGCGGGAGAAATTCTCACAATTGATCGATTATACCAACTTGGCATTGATTCCGTGCGCATAGATAAAATCGAAGATGGGCTGTATGAGATGAATTTCGCCGCAGTCGATTCGTTCGAAAATTTCATTAACGATTAATTCTTTTATTTTCCTTAATTTTTCAAAAAACCGAAAAAACAAAGATATCTCCTCTCTTACTAAACTATGACAAAACTCTCACGATCTGAAATTTCACTATCCGAATGGAAAAAAACATTCTCTCCTATCTTAGGTAATAATAACGACGCTAAGGTATTCAACGATCATATCCCGGAAGAGATCGAACCTGGAAAGCTTTTGGACTACGAACGAGTTTGGACATTAGTCCCTGAGGAAAAGCCCTATTTACGAGGTAATGAGTATTTCCTACAAAATGGATACTTGGACTTCCCTGAGTATCCTGGAATTTTCTACATTACGGAAAAAACATGTGATCAAGAATGCATTGTAAATCTTGGAATTTCCTCAAAGGAAGAAATTGAGAAATACCTGAACAATCAATTCTCTCCAGTTCTCGAAGAGGGTGAGATGGAGACTTACATTCAAGGACACGGAGAATTTGGATTTGAGCCACAGGATGAACTTAATTCTTGGATGAATGACATCCAAAACCTAATGACATCTGGGGAGTTCACTAACACCTCCCATTTAGAATACTTAAGACACTATCATGTGTGCTTAAAAAATATTTTAGAAAAGATAACCAACCAATAATCTTAATTCCAACAAACTTATGACTATGCATGTAATCACCGTTACTACTAATACCGCATCAGGCGGCGACTTTACTTCTATTTCTGTTTGCGAGGGCCCGGACGGATGGAACTTTGAAATTTCAGATTCTTGTGACTTCGATTTCGTCCTTCCATCCGACACGCTTAAAGAATTACCCGATGAGGATGGATTGATCAAATTTATCGATGCAGTCCGTTTGGACGGAGAACCTAGTTTTAAAGGACTGGTATTCGGGTTTTTGGAAATGAATTATCCTACAGATAAAAAACTGAGTGAGGACGATATGGAAACCGCAAAGAAGTTTATTGAAATAGAATCAAGAGACTTCCCTGGGATTGTCAAAAAATACAACGATGCCATTGATCAATGGCTAAAGAAAAGAGGCTAACAATTTAAAATTTATTATTATGCCAAGAGAACAAAAATTTAAGATTGGTACCGAGTTTAGGTACTCAAAGCCGTACAATAAAAAAACTCAGAATCTAGACGGTTATCCCAATTATCTTTTTTACACTGAAACATCTGGGAAAAATATGGCTTTGCTGGAAAGTGGCATTAATGCAATAGGGAAAACAGTGGGACCAGACGGCTCGAGAACTCCAGCAATCAACATCCGTAGCAGCAATCACAAATTTGGCAGTAGTGAAACTCCTTGGCGAGACTTTCATGATCCAGATAACGGAAGACTTGTATATTTTGGAGACAACAAAGTTGAAAACAGTAAGTCTCCCGAGCAAATTACAGGGAATAAGGCCTTAATCGAACAATTTAGCCTTCATAATTCCTCCGATAAATTGGATAGACTTCAATCTTCTCCTTTAATTTGTTGGGACTTCACCCGAAAAGGATTTGGTAAATTCAGTGGGTATGGAATTATCACTAAGGTAGAACTAATCTCACATACTGATCAGAAAACAAAAGTCCCTTTCTCAAACTACAAGTTCGAGATAGCGTTGTTTTCTTTAACAACGGAAAACGAAGATTTCGATTGGCAATGGATTAGTTCAAGAAGGGATAAAACACTAAGCCATGAAGACTCGCTTAAAAAGGCTCCAAAAGCGTGGAAAGAGTGGGTAGAAAATGGTTCTTCTTGTATTGAAAAATGCAGAAGAAAGACATACAAGATGCTAGTCGTTAAAGCGAACGAACAAATGCTTAAAGCGGGCTCGAAAGAAGAAAAAATTCTTAAAGCAATTAAAAAATTCTACCCTAGAACAAAAGAAGAACGCTTTGAAGCATTGGCATCTTTTGCAACGGAAAGAATCTTCCAAGAAACTGGTGTCAAATATAGTCCAGAATGGATTAACCCAAAGGGCGCAGACGGTGGTGTAGACTTTGTAGGAAGGCTCGAATTAGGAAGAGATTTACTTGCAGGAACTAAGGTAATTGTCTTAGGCCAAGCAAAATGTAAAGAACTGGAAAAACCGACGAGTGGTTCTGACATTGCAAGACTCGTTGCTCGTCTACAGCGTGGTTGGATTGGTGTTTTCGTAACGACAAGTTACTATTCAGATAGTGTACAAAAAGAAGTACTTGCAGACCGCTACCCAGTTATTCTAATCAACGGAAAAAAACTGGCTGAGATAATATCTGCTTACATGCATGAACAGGGAGAGAAGGACATCAATAAATTCCTGACTGGAATTGATTGTAAATATGAGGATATGATTTCCAGGCAAAGACCAGAAGACTTACTTTACAAATAGTTTTATTCCTATCTAGACAACTTATAAACATCCGGTTTAGTCTTTGGGAAAAAGTTTTTAATGTCATAGGTTAGTCTGTTCTTGATCTAATAAGATTAGGGCATAAAGATATTTGAATGGCAGTTGGTGGATTGTTTTCGGGTGTAGGAGGAATTGAGCTTGGGTTTAATCAAGCGGGCTATGATGTTGCTTGGGCAAATGAAATGGATGATAGGGCAGCTCAAACCTACGAATCCATACATGGTCACCCCCTCGCTTACAACTATCCAATCGAACAGTTGATAGAAAATTTAAACAATGGAGAAGTGGAACTAGAACCAGTCGAGGTTTTAGTAGGAGGGTTCCCATGCCAGGCATTTTCAGTTGCCGGATACAGGCGGGGATTTGAAGATGAGAGAGGGAATGTCTTTTTTAGAATCATAGAAATTCTTGAGTATTTTCAGAACATGGGACAAGAGCATATGCCCAGGGCATTGCTCCTTGAAAATGTAAAAAATTTCAGAACCCACGATGAATGCAGGACATATAATACTTGCGTCGAAGAACTAAACGATTTGGGATATTCTGTTTTTACTCGAATTATGAATACCTGTGAGTATTCGGATGTGCCCCAAAATCGTGAGCGTACATTCATGTGCTGCTTCCTGGGCGAAAATGCTTGGAACGACGAGACTCTAAACAATGAGGAAAGAGCTGAACTGTGCCAAACCACACAAGCGTTTTCAAATAACTTCCCTGATGTACTGGAAGACACGAGAACCATTCAGGAGCTTTTGTCAGACATAGCACCGGATGACTTCTACTACGGCCGAGATAAGGCAATGTATGATATGCTCGTTAGGGATATCACAAGAGTTGATACAATCTATCAATACAGAAGGGTTTATGTTCGCGAAAATCAAAGTAATCAATGCCCTACCCTTACTGCTAACATGGGTACTGGAGGACATAATGTTCCATTAATCAGAACACCTGAGAATCATCCTGACAGAATGTTTAGAAAACTTACTCCAATGGAATGCTTTTTATTCCAGGGTTACCCTGATGACATTCAACTTCCTGAAATTGCAAACTGTCACTTATACAAGCAGGCTGGTAACTCGGTAAGTGTACCAGTGATTAGAAAATTGGCTGAAAAAATTAGGGTAGCCTTAGACCACGAAATCGTTGATCAAGCCGACATCCAAGAAATCGCCTGATTGGATGTAGATGTTAGTCGCATCCATTCGTGTGCGACCATTAAGGCACTCCCCTCTAGCAATGATATGCTTTTCTTGAATCGCCTGCTTGAGTAAGTCGAGCGGCACAAAGCCTGGCAGATCGAGCTCCCAATTCATTCTGGAGAGTGCATTAAAATGGGATTCAAACTCCTTGAAAGAAGAAAAGCTTCGTCCATTCAGGCCTTCACTTCGAAAATATTCCTGAATACTTGATCTCATTCGAGCACAGAAAAAGATGTCATACTTCTTGGACGAATCCGTGTGTCCAAGATAATTCCCATCTTCTGAATAATCCTTTTGCTCAAGAAGCAACAGATTAGAGAAATGCTTCATTGTCTTAACATTTATCGCTTTGCCGTTGAGCGTAAGATCAACGTCATCCCACAACCCACGTGAGTAAACTGCAAGGTCTACTTCGCTTGGTTCATGGCCTTTCTCGACAAGAAAATTTCTGACGGCAAACTCACCACATTTGCCCTCTACCACATCTTTAAAACGCATGGCATTGTTACGATACTGAGAACCCCCACTTCGATTGGGACGATGTTCCCCAGCTTGGCCCCAGGTCATCTCCCAGGCGAAGTTCAGAATTTTTCTTACCTCAGATTGCTTAAGAAAAATTTCCGGTCGAAATGGACGCTTAGCAGTAATATACGGATCTCCGCTAGTGCGATCCATCTCATGTAATTCATAAGTCTTGTTTATCTTCATAATGATTTCCTTAGCTGATTAATTTTAGAGGGTTAATTTAACTGGCTTCTCCGCCAAAAATTTTTCTAGAAGAAGAAATACCGGAACAGATGCCAGGATCTGATGATAGAAATCTTCCAAGTTGTCTACTGGGCAAGCACAAGTGCCGATCAAACCCTGGTCTTCTATAGACTGAATTTCCTCACTAACATCCTCAAAGGTAGTACCTGAATGATCGTTTTTTTCTTCTGTAGAAACACAGAAGCCCAAAGGAAAGACATCATGACTTTCGGAAAACTTTCCCCATCTTATGCTGTAATCAATACTTGGAATAGAATATTCAGAATAAAACCGATAGTCGTCCCTAAAGTACTCATCGATTTTGTCTAAGGTTTCTGACCAATCGGAAGGTCGGTGAATGGCATCTTCAAACTCTTCTGTATTAAAATCCGGGCCCCAAATAGGAAAGGGGCTATGAATCAAAATATAATTAATAAATTTCGAAAAATTAGGGATCTCACAAGCATCGTAATATCTTTGATTCAGAACAATTTGGTAAACACCGCTCATTCTACAATTAACTGCTATGATTCCTTGCTTTAGGCAATCATGACAAACTTTTAGGTCAAATAGACTTCCGAAATTTTCTTTTAGAAATCCATTTGCTGTTCCCTCTACTGCTAGAAGAGATTTTTTTGACTTTCTCCTAGAAGTTTTCCTTCGCCTGTTTGTTTCTTTTAAATTCGCTCTCACGAAAATAAAAGAGTGGGGATCTAGGAATTATTTCGGTTTTATTTAAAAAATTTATTTTACAAGGTATTCAACAACTCCGCCCCCTGCCCTTTGGCAATTTGAAGTCCATGCCTTTCTAAAGCCCGAGCGGTAGGATCATCCGCTACGAGCAAATAGCGATAAGATAATTCCGTTCGAATAAAGTCCCGTATTTGATGATCCAAAGAATAAGTCCCTTCGCTAATTCCATTTATTTGTTCATCGGTTAAATTTTTCATGACCAAGCGATCAGACACATAGACACAAAACTGATCCCCACTTCGACGACCACTCGCGTGCTGATTAAGTCGACTCTGCAAATTCTTAAACGACATACCGATATAAATCCAACGATCCCCCTGATAAATAAGATAGACCCCAGGTTGCCCCTTCGGCACATCCCGATTCGGCCAATCCGCAAACCGGTGCAACGGCTCCCGGTTCAATTCATCCCATAGTTGTTCGAGGTCAGGCTTAGTGATTAGAGACATAATTAAAGCACTATTTGGGCTCTTGAATCTGTATATCTAAATTCACATCTGTGAGATCGCTTGGATTTTCAGCTTGGGCACAAATATGAATCACCGTTGAGCAAATTATTGGATTTGAACAATCAAAAACTAGACTCTTCTGGCGATTTTCAATGCTTACTTCAATTTTATCTAAACCTTGAGAAACACTCATTATTTTTGATAAATTAAAATTACGATTTTGGGAAAACCCATCAAAAACCAATCTCTTATTTGTGATAATAAGTGTACCATCATCAATATGCTTCCATTCTTCATTACTTATGGACTTGCCTCGCGAACCTCCAATATAAACTCCTTTCATAACCCTCATTCCAGCTGACCCTGACTGGTAATGGCGAACGGCTCTTGTTTCAAAGAGTTTAGAACTTTCGGAATAATAAGCTGTTTCTCCTTTTTTTAGAATAATCTTGGTTTGAACTGTTGCCAGACTTTTTGTTTGTTTTAAGGATTCAACAAATGCCCTCGCATTATCTGTCAGCAATTGGGACCTTGGCTTATAGTCTTTCGCACCCTTGATAATAAATAGAAGAAATTTAAAGAGTACATATGGAATCAAAATGCAGAAGAAAAATAATATTAAAGCAATAATGTTGTAATCAGTTCCGATAAAGACTGCGATTCCCACTAAAGATAATAAAACAAAGATAACATATTTGATTTTCTTCCCTAGATTATGTTTTTTTAAAGCACCCAAGTCTTTGGTCTTGGGTGTAGGTTTTTCTAATTTATTTTTTTGCGGAGAGAAAACTTCGAAAGGAGGAACCCAATTAGTACCATCAACGCAAATTAAGTGCTCATCACTAAACGCAGATGAATCAATATATTTCTTATAATTTTCTTCGGAGTACGGTCCAAATAGTTGGCCATCTTTTGAAACATAAATCTGCATGCTGTAAAATTAAAAGTACTGAACTGGAATCATTTTTTAGATGCCTTAGAAAAGGCAGAAACTAAAATTGCAGAAGGCACACTAACCAAGCCAATACCAAGGAATAAAATGATCGATGTAAAAACTTTGCCACCAGTAGAGTTGGGTGTCACATCCCCATATCCAACTGAAGTTAAAGTTACTACAGACCACCAAAGTGATTGGGGAACGGAACCAAACTCTTCTGGTTGCAGGTCTTTCTCGAAGTAATAAATACCAACTGAGGTTAGATAAAGAAGAGAGGACGCGAGGAATGTAAAGACGAATAATTCTTCTTTGGATCTTTTTAATGCATCACCTAACAAATCTACCGCTTTATTATAGCGAGTGAGCTTGAGAAGCCTAAATGCTCGAATAAATCTAACCGCCCTTAGTGCTTTTAAATCGAAACCTAATGATAAGTAAAAGGGAAGAATCGCAATCAAATCGATTAGTCCAAAAAAGCTGAAAATAAATTTAACTTTCTGCTTCGAGATGTAAATTCTTGCTAAATATTCCAAGGTAAAGATTGCAACAAAGATAATCTCTAAATTGACTAAAAGCTTGTAAATCTCTGAATCTAGACCGGGAATTGTTTCTATGGTAAAACAAATCAAAGAAAATACTATTGTTATCTGAATCGCTATCTCTACTTTTTTACTCATCTAAGTTTATGTTTCATTACATTCTTCTATTAAAATCTATTTATTATTTAATTCATTAGATTCTGCAATACTGTAACTTTTTATCTTTAAAAAAACTAAATTCTTAATTCAGGACGACTACGAAGTATAAAGAATCCAAGCGGAAGCGGGTTTCGGGGAGGGCTTCTTCCAGTTCGGTTTGGTGGGTTTGTAAGTTTTTGATTTCCGATTGGTCAACTGATGGATTGAGGCGGGCGAAATAAATGAAGAGTGAATGGTGAAGGGTGAATAGTGAGGAGGGGAAAGAGAGTGAGTGAGGGACTAATATTGCCTGATATATCAAGCATTTTTATGATTATTGGATATAGGCTTTAGGGTTTATGTACCAAATCGAGTTTTATGCCTTTTATATCATGCAAAAAGGTTGATTTTAGGCCTTAAGGTAGAGTGAAGACAGGAAGAGAGAATGGTGAAATCCCCTTAGCTTTGGACAACCACCAGGTGTAGAGAGTCCAAGCGAAAGCGAGTTTCGGCGAGGGCTTCTTCCAGTTCGGTTTGGTGGGTTTGTAAGTTTTTGATTTCCGATTGGTCGACCGATGGGTTGAGGCGAGCGAGGTTTTGTAGGCGGGAAATTTCAGATTGGAGTTCTTTCTCTGCAGCAATTCCGGCTTCGGTGACCAGGTCTTCGGTCACTTTGAACATTTGAGCCTCGGCGGATCGGAGCATTTTTTTGACCAGGCGTTTGATTCCAGAGTTACCCAGGATATCATCGGTGTCCGG
>Ga0209223_10001431_pt1 | contig 26014 bp, 22 predicted proteins | sample COG_06_FD_184750 | JGI IMG/M metagenome (GOLD analysis project Ga0209223, IMG submission 184750) | Pelagic Microbial community sample from North Sea - COGITO 998_met_06 (SPAdes) (version 2) | ecosystem: Environmental > Aquatic > Marine > Neritic zone/Coastal water | place: Helgoland, sampling...
CCTACTCCATTCATGTTGGTCAGACCGCGTCGACTACCAGTAAGGTGCAAGGATCCATGGACGTTGAGACCGTTCGCTATGTGGAGGGTGGCATGTATCTCAAGCAGCTATTTAGCACGCTTGCCAGCGCCCTCGATGTTTTCAACCCAGACCTTGTGATTTGGGTTGCTGGTGCGGATAACCACTCCAATGATCTATTGGGAACCATGATGCTCAGTGTCGCTGACATGAAGCGCCGTGATGACACCATTATCCGAGCCTTCCTTAGAAACCGTATCCCACTGGCGATTCTTTATGGCGGCGGATACAACCGACATGCTGGACTCACTGCCAAGCTGCACCGCAATACGGTGGCCTCGGCCAAAAAAATCTCTGCCGAGTTTGGCAAACGCTAGCGTTCTTCCATGCCTACGAAAACCATCTGGATGACGGGCTGCACGTCGGGCCTGGGTAGAGCACTGGTCGATGAATTTACTGCCGCTGGGCACACCGTGGTAGGTTGTGGTAGACGCAGCGAGCTTATCGAGCAGCTCCAGCATGCCTTCCCCTCTCCCCACTTTTTCTCATCGCTTGATGTCGCCGAGGACGACGCGGTGAAGCAGTTCTGCCGTGAGGCCTATGAGGCGACGGGGGCTCCCGATCTACTGCTTAACAATGCCGCCACCGTCAACGAACCAGCCCCCCTCTGGGAAATCTCGGCGGAAGAATTTGATCGGGTCACTGCTATCAACATCAATGGCACGGCCAACATGATCCGCCACGCCGTGCCCATGATGATTGAGCGTGGCAAAGGCATCATCGTCAACTTGTCATCCGGCTGGGGGCGCTCAACTTCGCCCAATGTCGCCCCCTACTGTGCCAGTAAATGGGCCATCGAGGGGCTCACCCAGGCTCTTGCCCAAGAACTCCCCCGCGGGCTTGCTGCCATGGCTCTCAACCCTGGCGTGATCAACACCCGCATGCTGCAAACCTGCTGGGGTGAGCATGCCAGCAGCTACGGGGATGCAGAGAGCTGGGCAACAACAGCCGCCCCCTTCCTACTGGGCCTAAAAGTATCTCAGAATGGCCAGGCTCTGAGCGCCCCATAGAGCCTATTTTATGAGCCAATTGAAACTTTACTCCTTTTCTTAAAAAAATGTACTTGCCCGCATGGCGGTATTGTGTTGAATTCCCGCCCCGCACGGTGCGCATGGTGTGCCCCGTCGAAATTTAGCAATCCAAGCAACCCCAAGGAGTATTCCCATGGCCTACGCAGTTTTCAAAACAGGTGGTAAACAATACCGCGTCCAAGCAGGTGACAAATTAGACGTCGAGAAAATCGACGCCGAAGTTGGTTCCGAAGCAAAATTTGATGAGGTTCTCCTCGTAAATGATGGCACTGCCACCACAGTAGGCACGCCTACCGTAGCAGGCGCTGCAGTCACCGCTAAGGTAGTCGAGCAGTTCCGCGGCAAAAAAGGCATCGCTTTCAAATTCAAGCGCCGCCAAGGTTACCACAAGACCAAAGGCTATCGCCGTCACCTCACCAAACTGGAAATCACCAGCATTAGCTAATTATAGCTTCCTCATAATCTCAATCACCTAGAACAATGGCTCATAAGAAAGGACAAGGTTCCGTTAAAAACGGTCGCGACTCACGCAGTAAGCGTCTTGGCGTCAAAAAATTTGGCGGCGAGAAAGTTGTCTCCGGCAACATCATCATCCGCCAACGTGGCACCAAGTGGCACCCAGGCAACAATGTCTACATGGGCAAGGATTACACCATCCATGCACGTGTTGAGGGCAATGTCTACTTCGACAAGGATGGACGTCGCGTCAACGTGAAGCTTGCTGAAGCAAGCTAGAACATCACCAAACAAACTTTAAAAACAAAGCCCAACCGGATATCCGGTTGGGCTTTTTGTTGCTTCAGTGAGCTTCCGTGAGCTTCAGGGACAAAGCAAAGTCAGTCCAAGCTCAGTTATTAGACGATTTTACCAAACGATTTTGCGGATACCAAGCTTCATGAACCATCCCGAATCGGCATCGTCTTCAAAGACTCCTGTGCCAGACGCGGTATCAATTTCTACTTCATTGGCAAAGGTCATACCAGCCCAGAGACCAAGCCATAGTTTTTCAGAAAGTTGACGCTCCACGCCAACAGCAGCGTGATAACTACGTAAGCGAACATCAAAATCAGCGCCAGCTTCTTCAACATTCCAGGTGCCGCCTCCTGATGCTACGATGGCGTGCAGGATCCAATCTTCACTCGGCTGCCATGAGGCTTTAAAACTAGGACCCGAAAGCCTCACCAATAGGTCATCGTTTGGTTTCCACTGGAAACCGATTCCTGGATAGATCCGTGTTTCCATGGAATTTTCGAAGAAATAGACTCCGCCTATCCATGCCAAATCCGATGATGCGGCATAGCGAAAGCCCAATTGGCCATTCACTGAGAAGTCATCCATATCGATGCTGTTACCGTCAGTGGCCAAGCCCGGCTGCAGCAGTGTCATCCAGGACCATTTACTGCCTGGCTGACGATACATCCAGCGCAACTTAAGACGGAAATCATGCAAGTCCATATCACCGAGCAAAGTATCGGTATCGAGCCAAGTGGCTTTATAGTCCATCCCTATCATGAACGCATTATTATCATTCAGGTAGTGCGGAGCACTGAATGGAATATCCAGCTCAAATCTTTCATAGGAAAAGCCACCTGCCTCCGTGTCAAAATCAACTTCTCCAGCCATGCTGAAGCTTGCTTTTGTGGAAGGTGCTGTTGCCGGAGCCCTCGATAATAAAAAATCGCCAAGGCTCACCCTCTCAGCAGCGCTGACTACGGGTGATACAATCATCAAACATAATAAAACCGGTAGGATTGTTATTTTCATGAACACCTACATACACAAATTTTCAGACCTTCCCAAGAATCTTCTTGAGAATCAACGGGCCGTTTTCTCGTTCCAATCAACGCTACTCCCAAGCGTGGGATAGGATCTCTTTGAGACGCTCAAGCTCCGTAGCGCTGGTTTTGCACAGGAAGCCGCTGTTGTGGGCAAAGTGAACGTCCCCTGCTGATTCAACACGGGTAAAATCAATCCGTGGATGGTCATTAAATCGCGCCAAGCCAAAACCCTCGCCCCGGCTGTCTGGGTAGGCAATGGCCGCTATTTGCTCATGCAGCTCATTGACCATGATGTAACGCGCCAAGCTACCAGAAGCATCATCCATTGCAGACTCCGTGCGGGGTAAGAACAAAACATCAAAGCACTCCCCCCCTGAGGTGACCTCCCAGCGCTCAACATGTGCGCTGATGCTATCGAGCTTGCTTCGCACCGACTTGAGATACTCAAGTAAATCACCACCGATGTAGCACATTAGCTCATAAATAGGGTCCCCTGCATGCAGCTCACTATCTGGAGTGAGCTTGGCAAAACGCCGCAACATCGAAATATCAATCGGTGAATTCAGCTTGCCTACAACTTCACGCGGCACGCCGAGCCACTCCGCTGTCTTCTGAGGCCCACGGCAATCAAACCATTCTGCGGGTTCTAACCAGTCACAAAACATCTGAGCATCCTCATACATGCCAAGGTGCTGGAGAATAAGTGACAGCGCACATGTAGGCGTATGATCACGTGGGAATTGATGATGATCGAAATTATTTTTTTCGGGTTCATGTCTGCCCCCTACATCGATGATGCAAACACTGGGGTCGTCGAGCTCCTGCTCGCTTGGATCGCGCCGAACAATGGGCACGCCATGCACAGAAACCATCAGGCTACATGCGAGAAAATCATCTTTGTGGGCACCACCTGGGTGGGTAATTATAAGGCGAATAGACATAAATAAATTGGCAGAAAACAAACAGAGGCACGCGAGTGGCAGTCACCCCATTCTCATCCCCGTGACAAACAGGATGTTGGTTTTATTTACCCACTTTTTGGCCGAGCATCTTCTCATATAAATCAATATAAGCGGACGCCGTTGTATTGTGGTTAAAGCGCTCAGCTGACTCACGCATAATGCGTGAAAGGGTAGCCTCCTTCTCGCTTTTCGGACGGCGATAGAACCCCATCGCCTCATCAATGCCCCAGCGCAGCCCCTGGGGACCGTAGTGCTGAAATCTAAAGCCATTGCCCATGCTGCAATCATGATGCATGTGCTCCACCGTATCGTGAATGCCGCCTGTGTCATGAACGACGGATAAGGTGCCATATTTAGGACTCACCATTTGAGGCAAGCCACAGGGCTCATAGCGAGAAGGCATGAGCATAAAGTCTGCACCGGCATAACCAAGGCGTGAAAAACCTTCGTCAAAATCACACACGGCAACTCGCCCATGCAAGTTATGCATGTCTAGAATACTGCGGAAATGCTGCTGGAAAGAACCATTGGCAATAATAGCGACCTGTAAGCCGATATCACTGTAATCCTCAATCGTCTGATAAAGGATATCGGCGAGTAGCTGGCAGCCTTTTTGCATCGGATCAAGACGTGAGGGCCAAAATAAAATAGGGGCATCAGGATCGATGTTTAAGCCGCAGCGTTCCTGGAGTTTACGCTTATTGATCGCCTTACCTTCCATGACGTTAGTATCATCATAATGAGACTCCAACGCTGGATCTGTAGTCGGATCATAAGAAACATCTGGCGCATTAAGGATGCCCGTCGCGCAGCCAGCATGGAGCTTATTAGACAGTTCATTGCGAATCGCATCTGGCACAAAGCTATGCGCACCTTCAACCACCTCATTCAGGAAGGTGCTGCTCACAGAGTTGACATGGTCCGCAGCAAAAATGCCACTAGCTAGTAGGTCTGTTGCATTAGCCTCACGTGATTGCTCATAGGAATATGGCGGATTTTCAAAGTAGAGGTAATTCCAGAATTCAGCGACATCAATACCGCGGTCCTCAACCTCTGCCATCGATACTTTTTCAGTATGAATATTATGGACCGTGATTAAACACGGAATTCCATTGCGCTTGGCAACAGCGGGAATAAGCCCTGTCATCCAATCATTGCAGTGGATGAGATCCGGCTTAACTTTCGGAATAATGTGGTTGATCACCTCGCGCATAAACGCGAGTGCCATATGCAAATTCTCACCCGCATAGACCTGATCGCGATGATAAAAAACTCTGTCCTCAGCCAGGTGAATGCGGTCTTTACCTAGATTTTCCCTGACGCGTTCGTATTCACGGTCATGGACGTTCTTCACCCCCTCATTGAACATTCTACGATAATTGGGTAAGGCGACGTGAACATCGGCTCCTTGGTCGTATAGCGCACTTACAAGCGAGGCAGAAACATCGGCCATACCGCCTGCTTTAGCGCTAAGACGCTGTGCCATGTTACCCATACCGTCAGGCAGGTAGGTGATTTCAGGCGTTACCACCAAGATAGTCGGCTTTCTTGAAGGAGCAGAAGCTTTGGCTGACTCTTGCTTCTCTTGACTGGATGATGAGCTAGCCGCAGCACCCAGCTCTTTGGCTGGTTCAGCTGCTTGTGCAGCACCGTTCGTTGTCGCTTTTTTCTTACTCATACTTGCTTACAAGAAGTCAGACCATGTTTTAGGGATGATTTTATTCTGTTACAAGGATGATGTCACAACTCGCGTGTTTAAAATAAAAAAAAGCAGCTCCGAATTTACGGAACTGCTTATTAATAAGTCATTTACTTACTTGATGACTAGGTATCACTTCCGCTTTTTGGCGAGTTCCTCGTCACTACGTGACTTGGCCCACTCGAAGTATTCGTTAGCGTCGATCACTTCCATACTGCCCTTCATGTTAGCATGGGCTTCACCACAAAGTTGAGCGCAGACAACAAAAGTCTCCATTTTCTCCACCGGCCTAAACCACATTGGGATTTCACTGCCAGGAATACAGTCTTGTTGGATACGCATCGGAACGATGGCAAAGTTGTGAATCACATCCTTGGAGGACACCTGGAGAATGGTGTTACGGTGAACAGGCAGACGAAGAATAGAGGTGGAGATAAAGTCATCATCACCATTAGGATCGATCGGATCGATGCCCAGAGAATTGTCACCTGTGATCAGAGAGTTATCAGTGCGGCCAAAAATACCATCGTTACCGGGGTAGTGGTAGGTCCAGCTGTATTGCTGGCCGATGATGCGCACACGGGGAGCATCTGGGTCGTTGGCGACGACGCGCTCGAAAGTATCCGTCCGCTCAGCCCAGAGAGGGAAAGCAAATCCGAGCAAGAACACGGCCTCGACAATAACAACACCAATTTCTAGGTGTGTGGAGACATGGTTTTTCACCCCAGTATAGGATGCTTTGGCATTGCGCTTGTGCCAGAATTTAAAAAGGCAAATGAAGAAGTAGATTGTCCAGCCGACAAAGAGCACGAACATCAGCCAGTGAATGACGGCGTTCATCTGGTCAACTTGCTCGCCGTGTTGGGAGCTATTGCTTGGATTACCTAAGAGATCGAGGATAGACATATGAATAGTGAATTAGGAATTAGGAATAGTGAATGATTAGTCGCTCAAAGCCGGGTCAAGGTTTGCTGTTTCACGTCTGGCCATGCGCATGACAAAAAAGATGATCGCGCAGAGCATCGGCAGAATAATGACCAGCATCACAAGCATCGCATAACCAGCGGCGACAGAGCCAATGTGCTCCTTACCTGATCCCATGCAGACAGAACAGGCGGTGATATCAAAAATCGAGGTCATAGATGTGAAGGTGTAATGGATTAAATTTCTCGAGACTTGCGGTAAAAACGAATGCCGTATGCTGGTAAGATGATCGCCATAACAGCACAGATGCCGCCAAACAGCTTCAAACTCGTCTCAGCATAAGATGAAAATACAAATGCCCATAGTACCACGAAGACACAAAGTAGAGTCGATAATGTAATGAAGAGAATGTGGAATCCTTTAAGAGACATCAGTATGTTTGTGGGTAAAAGCTTACCTTCCGAAAAAGGCTTGGAACTCGATCGGGTCTGAGAATGCAAATGCGAATATTGCCATCAGGCAAAAGGCAAAAAAGAGGCCTAGGCCAAACAGCCAATATACCATTTTTTTCTCATGATTGAGGTGCATGAAAATCAAGGCTACAAGTGTTGCCTTAAAGGTGGCGATGAGCAAGCCGATGACAGCATCGACACCATCAAATCCACGGTCGCCAAAATCGAGAAACTCGAACTTGGCTACAGCTACGGTAAGAACTGTACAGACAAACAGGATAGCACCTATGAAAAGGTAGAGCTTGATGTGTTTTTTGATCGCTTCAGGTGAGTCGGCCATTTTGAATAATAAATGTTAAATGAGAAAAGGTGAATAACCCTCTTACATGAGGTAGAGAATTGGGAAAAGGAAGATCCAGACAAGGTCAACAAAGTGCCAGAACAGGCCTCCGACCTCGACACGGTTAGCAAGCCACTCGGGCTTCTCTTCGAACATCTTACGTCCGAAGAAGAGGTAGTAGCCGAGCACTAAGGCTCCGGCGATGACGTGTAAGCCATGCAGGCCTGTGATGGTGAAGTAAGTAGCGTAATAGGTATTCCAACGGGGGCTGAAAACGGACTCAAAACGGACTTGCTCGCGCGGAACGATCACTTCTGGGTAGTGGATTTTCTTATGATCTGGTCCAGCAAAACCTTCGACGTCACCAGGGTAAAGGGCCAAAATATCGTGGTAGCTCATCGACTCAAGATCAGCGAGATCATGGTCAAGTAAGCCAGCGATTTCCTGCCAGTTAACACGGTAGATATCGTTCTCTGCTGGCTCACGATCCTTGGCCTTGAGCTCCTCGGCAAGCTTGCTGGTGATGAGCTTGTGCTTCTCCCAAATGTGTTTGATTTTTTCGTCCTTCAGCAACCAGGAATTAGCCACGGCCACAGCGGGATCAATGCCTCTTTCTTCGGCCTTCATCACTGTGTGGCGAAAGTCAATACCATCGACAGCTAGTGCGATCGAGCTATCCGCTGTAACGCCAGAGATTAGGGTCTCGTCCTTAAGCTTGAGCGTGCCCTTATCCCCCTCTTTCGGGTTACTGAGTCTGCCCCAGTAAGGATTCACAGTAATCGTTGCAGATCCCGAGCTCGGCACAAAGGTAAGGTTAGGCGTAGTGGAACTGTAATCGCCCTTACGCTCCTTCTTAAGCTCTTTGATATAAGCAGATACTACTTCATTGAGTGTCTTGGTGCCCTCAACGGCTTCGTAGTATTTCTTGCCTTGATATTTAGTCTTCATCAATGCCCATGCCTCTCGGCCCAGCTCAATATCAATGCTGCTGTTGTTGGCAATAGCCTCGAGGTAGTCATTCTTAGCCTGATCAATCAGTTCCTTACTAATGGCGCTACCTTTTGCAATGACCTTGCCATCATTCAAGGTCAGCTCACTCGCAAGCACCATGCCGCCATCATCATATTGTTTACCCATTACCTCATAATAGGCATCGTCCACACGGCTCAAATTAATCTGGACTGTATCAGCCTCGATATTGAAGTTCTTCCTCGGTGCGTGGTAATCGTCGCTCCCTCCCTGTGGATGAGAGTGGCCTTCAATCACGGTATAGTCGTCCAAGCGGATCGCTTGGTGAGCAAACTTAGCATTATACTCGATTCCCTTGAGCACCATGAACAAGGCAGCACAGATAATCGTGATTGCCATGTAGACCTGAAACTTGCGCCACTGACCGAGCTTGAGAGAGACCCAAGCAAAGACAACCGTCACCGAAGAACCGATGAGAATGAAGGTGTTAATCAGACCGGGCAGCACAGGCAAAGTACGCTCGGGCCAAGGATAGTCCGCATAAATGCGCAGGAAGATGTATCCTGAAAAGAGACCGCCAAAGAGCATGACCTCGGATGCGAGGAAAAGCCAGATGCCGATTTTTGAGTTATTCAGCCCGGTATCTTTCCGGGGTTCTACAACGTAAGGAATTTCCATATCAAAAGTGCTAGAGTATTGGTTGGTAAATGATTGGTTTAGCCTTCTTCGGTTTTATCCACTGGCTTCCTCCACTGGGCGTAGAAGTCTTCGTCCACCTCTGGGCGGGCGTATTCGTAAGGTCCACGGTATGCAACAGGCTCCTCGAGGAAGTTGCCATGACCTGGAGGCGTCGGGGTTGCCCACTCAAGGGAACAAGCATCCCACGGGTTGTCGCTCTCCACCTTCTTGCCTGTTTTCATGGAGATGAAGATATTGATGATAAATGGTATCTGGGCTGCGCAGAGCAACCAAGCGGACCATGACATCATGATGTTCAGATCAATGTATTCCGCAATCGTCTTACCAAACACGTTGGCGCTATCTGGGTCTGTGGTGAGATAAGCGTCACCTCCGTTATACCAACGGCGGTGGAAGCCGGCCATGCCCTGAATAAGCATCGGGAAAAACAGGGTATTCATCAGGATGAGTGATGGCCAGAAGTGCAGCTGATTGAGCGTGCGGCTGGTGTAGCGGCCGGTAATCTTGGGATACCAGTGATGAACGCCAGCAAAGAAGCCAAAGAGAATACCAGGTGCCACCACGTAGTGGAAGTGGCCGATCACGTAATAGGTGTCGTGCAGGTGAAGGTCTACTAGGTTGAAGGCCAGTGGCAAGCCGGTGAGGCCACCGATACCAAACATCGGCAGGAACGCACAGGCCCACATCATCGGAGGCGTGAACCTAATCGATCCGCCCCATAGGGAAATCAACATACAGGTCAGCAGAATGACCGAGGGAATAGAAATCAACGCCGTCGTCGTCTGGAAGAACGTCGAGATGGCAGGCCCCATGCCGGTCATATACATATGGTGTGCCCAGACGATAAAGGAAAGGAAACCGAGAACGAGTACCGCATAAACCATCGACTTGTAGCCCCAGATCGGGCGACGTGTGTTGACTGGAATAATCTCCGCAACACAGGCAATCGCCGGCAGCAGAAGCACGTAAACCTCTGGGTGACCAAGGAACCAGAACAGATGCTGATAGAGCAAGGGGCTACCTCCACCTGACGCGTCAGCAAGACCAATCTGCTGGTGATAGAGACCAGATGGCTGGAAGAAGCTGGAGCCGAACATGCGGTCAACCACCTGCATTATACCGGCGACTTCAAGTGGTGGGAAGGAAAGCAAGAGAAGGAAACCGGTGACCAACATCGCCCAAACAAAGAACGGCATGCGCATCCAAGTCATGCCCTTAGCTCGTAGGTTGATGATCGTAGTGATGAAGTTCACCGATCCTAAGAGAGAGGATGAAATCAACATGACAAGGCCCATCAACCATTGGGTCTGGCCGGTCCAAAACTGGTGTGGATATTGCGCATCGGCAAAGAAGGAGAGCGGCGGGTAGTTGGTCCAGCCGGACTTAGCAGCACCAGACTCCATGAAGAAACTAGCACACATCATGACTCCACCGATGACATAGAGGTAGTAACTCACCATGTTCAGCTTGGGGAAGGCCATATCAGGAGCTCCAATCTGCAGTGGAGTCACATAGTTACCAAATGCCCCAAAACCAAGCGGCACAATGCCGAGGAACACCATGATGGTTCCGTGCATGGCGCCAAACATATTGTAGGTTTCCCCAGGCAGCTTACCCTCTGTAAGCCACTGTGCTTTCCAATCTTCCGTGAAGAGCCAGCTCATCCATGCAGGAAGCGGCTCATTAGGATAAGCAATGCTCCAACGCATGACCATCATCAGGTAGAATCCAAACAGCAAAAATAGCATTGCCGTAAGGCCATACTGCAGGCCAATCGTCTTGTGATCAGTGGAGAAAATATATTTCTTAATAAATCCAGGATTGTGGTGATCGTGATGATCTCCGTGGTTGTCGTGGTTATCGCTCATGACGGGTATGTGATTGGTGATGGTAGTAAATAGGTAGCCGGCTAGGAATGATTGTCAAATGAGAGTGTGTCATTCGTTAGACTCGACAGGGAGAAGTGTTTTGGGATCGACTAACGTCTCGGGATCGAGTGGAGCACCCACAAGATCTATGTTGTAATCAGCGTTGAGCTCGGTGGCAGTCACCTGACCCCCATCGCGTTCCTTGGAGACATCGAGAGCGTTCTGCGCCATTTCTAGGCTTACCAGTGAATCGCTCGTATTGCCAAAGCTGTTACGGATGTAGTTGAGCACTCCAGCAAGTTGCTTGGCGTCCATACCAGAACCCATGCTGGGCATATTGGCATTGTAGGTTTTGCCATCTACGGTGATCGCCTCGTGAAGGCCATTGAGAATAATTAAGGCTGGGCGCAAGCTTGGGCCAGTAACCCACTCCGAATTAGCCAGTGGCGGATAGGCCGCATTACCTTCTCCTCCCGGCTGGTGACAACCTGAACAAGCAGTGTAAGCCTTTTTACCGATCTTGAGGTAGGCATCGAGCGCGGACTTAGGTAGTGTCGCTGTGCTCGCCGCACCAGGTGCTGTAGCGCGAACGTATCCTGGCTTCACGTAATTGTTATAATCAAAGATGCTGCCTGCAATGACGCCGCCGGCGATCAAAATAATCAAAGCACCCCCTAGGATGACCCACAGAGAAATAGGCTCGGATCCTTGGGTAAACATTTGGTTCTCGCGCTTAACCGCAGCAGCATCAGTGCTCACATTGGTATCATCATCGAGATCCGGTTTGCTAGTAGATGGGTCGGACATGGTATGGAGAGAAATTAAAGAGTTATTATGGAAGCTTACTTCACGTCAGCAGCTGCAGCGCCGGAATTTTTGGGAGCGTTATTCATGCTCTCAGGCAGTGCAGAATCACGCTTAAGGGTAAGGAGGTAGTCGGTTAAAACACGAGCTTGTTCGAGCGGCACAACCTGTGTCATTGCCACGGTATTAATATTCAAGGCCAAGCTATCGCCCTGACCTACCAAATCTTTTTCTTTGAACATCTGCAGCTGGGACGGACAGTTCGACCAGGTCATATCGATTTCCTCTCCCTGTTCGCCAAGTTGCAGCTTCTGGTTGCGCGGGTTGTAGAGGTGAGCAATCGTCCACTGTTCTGCAGACATGCCTGTTTTGGCAGCGTAGGCGTCTGCTCGGTGGCCGTAGTTGCTGAGATCTGGCCCCATACGAGTCAGGCCAATCTGAGCGTATTTTTCGCCAAGATAATCATCATAGTGAGTCTCACGTCTTGTATCCACATCCGCGTTGGATATGCCGGCAAAGTCTTTGCGGAAAATCTGGCTACCTAAGTAAGTAGGGCGGATCAGCTGCGAGTGGCAGGTGTAACAGCCATTGGCTGCATAAATCTGAGCACCATTCAAAACTCTGCCAGAGGTCTTGCGCTGGTAGTATTCTGCATCCTCTTCACCGGACATTTTGACAGGCGGAAGGGAGGCCATTTTAGCCGTAGGAATGGCGATCATGCAGAGCCAGGCCAGGCCGAAGCTGGCAAACATCCCAATGAGAAAATATTTAAAGGTCATGGACTTAGTTTAAAGTTATCAGTTTAAAATTGAATGGGATACTAGGCTTTTGCGCTCTCCAGCTCATCGATGTCGCCCTCCGGTCCGTGTGGACCAAGAGCCGAGTGATCACGGCGTAAAAGTGTTGGGTGAGAGCTGCGGCGACCCAGACGAAGCCACATCAATGTCAGGTGGATAAAGAAAAAGATGTTTGCCCAGAGAATGGCAACCCAAGCAAAGGTGATTCCAACAGCATAAGGGAAAGTGCTTTTGACTGCCTGCTTCCAGGGCTGATTGAAATTCTCCTGAGCAGCTCCTTGCTGGAATGATCCGAGCACTGTGCAAAACAGAAGAATCAGGCAAACACCGTAAATCGAGAACCAGAAGTGGGTGCGGATGAGGCGGCGAGATATCCACTCACGACGTGTGACACGAGGAACAATAAAGTAAATTGCACCGAACATGCACATGCTGAAGAAACCGTAGAGAGCAAGAACGTCGTAGCCATAACTCGCAAGGCTAAACTGAGAGTAGCGGATAGCATCGGGATGAGCGAGAATGACACCGAGCACGGCAAGAGCAATCAATCCGAATACACCTGCCACGGTGAAGCGCAGCGATGGACTGTGTGCTAATACTTCAGCCTGGCCTGAGGTTGTTTTGAGCACATTGACTCCGGCAAAGATGAGCGGCACAGCAGCAAGCATCGAGGCAGCGGCTCCCGTGTATTGTAAAAACATGGGAATAGGAGAGCCCATAACCGCATGGAACCCTGCCCATGGTGCAATGATGGCAAGCGCCCAGAAGCATCCTGCAGAATAAGAGTAATTGTAGACCGCGCGCGCGGTAATTTTAGCGGTGATGTAGTAGGCACTAGCAATGCCGATCGGCACAAAGAACAACAGCACAAGTGCCTGTCTGAACCAGCCGTTGATCGCTGCAGCCATCAGAGGGTGCACATCAAACACATTCACATAGAGATTAGCGGTGAGGTAAATCCATGGGAACCAAATACAAGCGGCGAGGATATACCACTGAGAAATGTAAGCCTCATCATCCCCGCGGCGAACGCGGAAAGAAATGACAACCCAGATCGCGATCGCTGCATAACTTGCGAGCAGCACGGGCCAGACAAATGTAGGGAATTCCATCCAGTGTTTGCCAGTACCATGACCAGCAAGAATACCGCCAATTCCGAGCATCACGCCCAGGTTCCAAATATGACCAGCGACCAAGAGCGTGCCAGCATTGCGGCTAGGCTGACGAGACAAGCGAGCCATCAACCAAATCATTACACCAAAGGCAGCTTGTGCACCCCAGCCATATACAAGGGCATTGATGTGCGCAGGGAAAGCTCGGCCGTATTGGATGAAAGAACCCTCACCTAAAAAGGCGGGGTTGTGCGTTTTGATTGAAGCAATAATGCCAAGCACAAGAGAAACTGCCAACCAGGCAGCTCCACTAGTGAAGAAGAACATCACGGGATGACGTAGCGATCGATCGATCTCTGAACGCAGCTCGATATCCTCAGTGGTGGGAGCGTTACTTTGAGTGGACATGATTTTGTTTCTTGTAGGAAATTGGATTATTGCTGATCTGCCTTCTGGCCTGCGATCCAATCGGAGAGGACCTTCATTTCTTCTTCACTGACATTAGCCATGATGCCTTTCATCACGGCACTCTGGCCGTTGGCGCGAGTGCCGTCCTTGATGGCTTGCATCTGGTCATAAAGATACTGTGAATTCTGACCTGCAAGACGCGGGTAGATGGGCATGATCGGCGTGTTGGCATCAGCACCGTGACAAGTGGCACAGGCTTTAGCCGTGTAGAGATTTTTGCCGTCGCCCTCAACAAGCTCAACAACTGGCTTATCAGCGGAAGCAATCCAGTCGGAGATCTTTTTCATCTCATCTTCGGTCAGATTCATTGCTGTGGTCATGCCCTTCATCACCGCACTGCCGCCATTGGTGCGAACACCGTTGTGGATGTCTTTAATTTGTGCGAGGAGATACTCTGCGTTCTGGCCACCGAGCTTAGGATACGCTGGTGAAATCGGCCTGTTGGCATCTGCACCGTGGCAGGTGTTACATGCTTTTGCGGTGTAGAGCTTGAAGCCTTCATTGGCAGCTTCGTCACCACCTGAGGCGAGCTGCTCCATGGCACGTGCGTGAGATGCGGAACCTGGCACAAACTGGTCAGTCGCTTGAGGCCCACCTTGGATCTCGTCGGTCAGCTTGTCTGTTGCGCCAGCTGGCGGCAATAACTCCGCCTGAGCAGCATCAACCTTAGCTCTGACTTCATAGCGATCTGCAGCACGAACTTGGGCAACAGCATCAACGGGTGATCCGGACTGCCAATAGAAGAGAGCCGAAACGAGACCAAAGATGGCGAAGTAAGCGAGCCCCCACCAGAAAGCGGTGAATCGGCGCAGTGGGGTGTCGCGGTGATTAGAAAACTGATTAGACATTGTCCTTAAGAAGTTGTGATTCTTTGGGTAAATAAGCTGGCTTGACTGTTAGTTGAACAGGTTAGCTGATTCGAGGATACGAGGGTCACGGCAAGGATAGAGGCTATTCTTGGTGAACATACGAAGATAAATAAAGAGGAAGAATGCGCCCACCGTTACGAAAGCGAGCAAATCATACCAGACAACACTTCCCGCTGGGAACAGAGAGGCGCCAGCCTCACTACCGAGCGTCAGAGATGGGCCACGCTCAGGAGCTACAATGAGGTAGTGATCGAGCGCGTGCAGGATAAAGAGATAGATCGTAATAGGGATCATCAGACCGGGCTTTTTCTTCACATCGGAGCGGATTAGGAACAGGAATGGCAGCGCAAAGTGGCCAAAGACCAGAGCGATGTTGGCAACGTTCCAGTTACCCGTATTACGCAGCAGGAAGTAGCTGGTTTCCTCTGTGATGTTTGCATACCAGATGAGGAAAAACTGTGAGAAGGTCACGTATGCCCAGAAAACCACAAACGCGAAAGTAAGCTTGCCCATGATGTGGTGATGCTCAGGACTCATCACCGTTTGCAGATAACCCGCGCGGCGCAATAAGATCGAAGTGAGGATCAACAGCGCCATGCCGTTAAGAGCACAACCGGCAAAGAAATAGACTCCATACATGGTCGAGAACCACTTGTAATCAAGAGCCTTGAGCAGATCAAAGGCGAGGAAGGTGGCAGTCAGAGCAAAGATAGGCAGAAAAGCCGCACAAAGTTTACGTGATTTTTTGAGACGCTCAATGCCCGGCTTTGGATCGTTGTCCTGAGCAACTGAGATATTTTTAAGGATGTAAATAGCACCGCCGAGCAGCACAAAATAACCAACCATGCGACCAAGCCAAAACGGCAGGTTCATGTAAAAAGACTTGGCGTAGAGCATGTGGTCAAACTGACCATAGCTGTGGTGCAGGATCTCCTTGGCATTAGCGTAGCTGGTGACACTACCCATGACCTCACGGTGGCGGTTCATCCACTCAAAAAGGTGCTGCTGAACCTGTGGGAAAAGGAAAGGAATGGCAATAATGCCCATCCACGGGAAGACACTGGCGAGGTTTTCCATCAGACGACGCACAGAGATACCCCAACCGGAGTTGGAAACGTGGTGCAGAAGTAACCAGAAAGCACCACCAAGTGAAAAACTAACAAAGAAAGTAAAGGCAAACAACCATGAGTAGGCATATCGGCCAGCCACCGTATCTGAAGCCGTGTTGGCGGCCTCGTTGTTATTAAAGAGGAGCCACGCGCTGACAATAATGCCGATGAGCGCAACAAGACCGCTAATGCCGATCCACTTGCTCAGTGCTCCCTTTTTGAGATGCTCCCCGTCTGCGGGGATGTCTTTGGATGTGATGAAGTGACCCATTGTGAGTTAGGAAATGAAAGTTGGTAAGTGGGAGGTTGTTGCCTTATTTCGAGGCTGTCTTACTTGCAGCCTGCAGAGCTCTGACATAGGCGATGATTGCCCAGCGATCGTTGACCGGAATGTTGTAGCCATAGCCACTCATGAGGCCTTTGCCCTTGGTGATCGTTTCAAACATTTTACCGTCTGGATAATTGGGCTTGGGAAAGTTCATGAGGCTAGGAACAGCAGGGATTCCAATCACAGCCACGATGCCTTTGCCGTCAGCGGCTTCACCGTGACATGGCATGCAAGAAATAATGTAGCGCTCTTTGCCGTGACGGAGGAAACCAGCACGGTTCTTATCGGTCAGCCTGAGCTCGGAAGGCATGCCGTCACCGTAAGCGTCTCCCATCTTGCCGGTGTCAAGGTAGCTAATGCTGTTACCAAAACTATGATCATGACCAAATCCCTTGACTACACCTGATTGCTCAAAGCCTCGAGGAATGGTGCCGGCAACTGGCTTACGTGATCCAAGGCCGTCAGCGAAAAATTCACTTGGTTTTTGGGTCTTGATTTTATCCTGGTCATCCATGTCAGGGAACAGGCGTAGCGGCGTGCCGCTGAACGTGTCACCGCGGAAGCCGAAGAAGCTGATCACCAATAAGACGATCAGGGCAAATGCTAGAAAGAAATAGCGCATGGCAAATAAGTTATCCGTTATTAGTTATGGAAAAGTGTATAGGAAAGAGTGACTTGGTGACTTCAGGTAGCGGGCTCCTCGACGAGTTCGATATTGGAGCCTCCGGCGTCCTCAAGGAGTGTCTTGGTTTCCTCTGATGAGAATTGAGGGTCGCGCGCTTCGATGGCGATGAAGAAGCCATCGTCTGTGCAGCGTGCAAACTGCTTGCTTTCAAAAAGCGGGTGATTGAGGCGTGGCAGCCCCATCAGCGCGAGTAGACCAAAGAGCGTCGTGAAGCCTGAGAACAGGATGGTAAGCTCAAACATGATCGGGAAGAAAGCCGCCGTAGTAAAGATGTTGGTAGGCTTCGCTTGAACCACCGTTGGGTAAATAACGACCTGTGTGGTGTAAGCCAAAGTAAAGGCTGTGATAATGCCGAGCGTGCCACCACAGAATACAAGATAAGGAAGAATAGACTTCTTGAGGCCCATGGCGTTATCCAGCCCGTGGATAGGATAAGGTGAGTAGCAGTCCCATTTTTTATGGCCTGCATCACGCACCTTTTCCGCCGCCTTGTAGAGGGCGGAGGCACTTTTGAACTCGGCAAGATAGCCGTATACGCGTTTGGTATTCATCAGTGTAAGCTTTTTATTTAGAGTATAAAACGAGAGGTTTAGTAAGTGGTATCAGGAAGTTCGTGCTGGTATGACGCTTTCGGCTCAGCACCTTGATCATCGAGCTCCTCCTTATCGTCATGGTGCGGATCACTCTGAGGCAGAGTCCACTTGACCTCGGCAATGTTGATGCAGGGCAGGAACTTGAGGAAAAGTAAGAATAGAGTCAGGAACAGCCCGATGGTGCCAATATAGGTCATGATATCGACATAGCTTGGGTTATAGTATTTCCAGTCACCTGGAAGCCACATACGAGGTAGCGTTGTCACAATGATGACAAAACGCTCGAACCACATACCGGCATTCACCGCCATACAAACACCCATCACAACCCATAGGTTTTCACGGCAATAGCGGAACCAGAACAGTTGTGGGGAAAGCACGTTACAGGACATCATCGCCAAATACGCCCACCAGTAAGGACCGGCTATTCGGTAGAAGAAGGCAGCGCTCTCATATTTTGCGCCTGAGTAGAAGGCGACAAAGAGCTCCATCAAGTAGGCATAACCAACGATTGTTCCGGTGAGCAGAATGATCTTAGCCATGTTCTCGATGTGCTTCATCGTGATCAGATCATGCAAGCCGTAGATATATCTGGCAGGGATCATGATCGTCAAGACCATGGCAAATCCACCAAACACAGCACCCGCTACAAAGTAGGGAGGGAAAATAGTCGTGTGCCAGCCGGGCACAACAGAAGTGGCGAAGTCAAAGCTCACCACTGAGTGAACGGAAAGAACCAGCGGTGTTGATAGCGCAGCCAACAGAAGATAAGCAACTTCATAGTGGCTCCACTGGCGGTTACCACCACGCCAACCGAGGGAGAAGATCCCGTAGAGTAGCTTACGGATACCGGGCTTAGCACGATCACGGATAGTTGCCAAATCTGGCACCATGCCGAGATACCAGAAAATCAAAGAGATGGTAAAGTAGGTTGATACCGCAAACACGTCCCAGAGAAGAGGCGACTTAAAGTTCTGCCAAATAGCGTTTGCGTTAGGAATAGGTGCGAGGAACCACACCATCCACAGGCGACCAACGTGGAACATCGGGTAAATACCCGCACAGATCACCGCAAAAATAGTCATCGCCTCCGCGGCGCGGTTAATCGATGTTCGCCAGTTCTGGCGCGTCAGGAAAAGAATGGCTGAAATCAAGGTTCCTGCGTGGCCAATACCAATCCAGAAAACGAAGTTAACAATAGGCCATCCCCACATAGTGCGGTTACTGTTTCCCCAAACACCAACACCTGTTGAAACAAGGTAGAACAAACCACCGCCAACGCCAACAATAGCGATGATCACGCTGGGAATGAAAAGCATCCACCAGATTGCTGGTTGTTTGTTTTCAAGAATTCCACAAATACGCTCAGTAATCCAGTTGTAGGAACGGTTGTTGAGAATAAGCTTCTCACGCTCCATGACTGGAATCACAGGCTTATTTGGGTCTTTTTCGATCGTAGTGTCCGACATGGAAAATGATGATTTAGAAGTTGGTGATTGTTTGGGGAACAAAAAGCCTCTCGCTTAGTGCATGTTGATGGTAGCGCGACCAATTCCCTTGGCGCCCGGCATGTTTGGATTCGGGTTCTTCACGCGAGCAAGGTAAGTGGTGCGCGGCAGCGTGCCGATGTAGTGCAGCAGCTCGTAGTTACGTGCGGAATTGCGGGAGCGCACGACCTTGGCCTTGTCCCCATCCTGTAAGTTACCAAAGGTAATCGCACTTGATGGACATGCGTCTTGGCAAGCTACACGGACTGAGTCCAACTTAGGACGCAACTCGCTGTCAGCGATCTTCACATCAACGGATGATCCGCCGGCCAGTGTTGCCTTGTTCTTAAGTCTGGCTTTTACCTTAACCTTAGCTGCCTGGATGCGCTGCACACAGTAGGTGCACTTCTCCATGACACCACGCATACGCACAGTCACGTTCGGGTTGCGCTGCAGATGAGGTGCTTCACCAATCGCCTTCTTACCGCCAGGACCCTTGTAGAGGTTCTTTTCGATAAGTGGATTGCGCTTGTTGTAATCAAAGAAGTTGAAGCGGCGAGCCTTGTATGGGCAGTTGTTCGCGCAGTAACGAGTACCGATACAGCGGTTATACGCCATCGTATTGAGGCCGTCTTCGGAGTGAACCGTAGCGTTCACTGGGCAGACAGTCTCACATGGAGCAGACTCACACTGCATACACGCAACCGGCTGGGGGATCATCTCGGGATTATCCTCGTCACCTTCAGCGGCAGAGAAGTAACGGTCCATGCGGATCCAGTGCATTTCACGACCCATAGCGACCTGTTCTTTACCGACAACAGGAATATTGTTTTCTGCCTGACAAGCAACCAGACACGCGTTGCAGCCAATGCAATTATTGAGGTCAATGGTCATCGCCCACTGCTGGCGCTCATCGTAAAGGTGCTTGTCAGCCTTTGCTTTTTCATGCCAAGTCTCACTGCCCTTCTGCTTGTAAAGAGAGATATTCTCAGGCGCGTGAGAGTCCATGCCCTGCTTTTTAACACCCTCGATCTGCGCAGCAAAATCAGCTTTGTGACCGTGGTGGTCATGCTCCATGGTGGAGATTTCACGAGCAAGCGCACGGCCATACATCGCGTGGTGCTCTTGAGTCATGGCGATGGAGTAACGCTTATTGGCGCTCTCGGCCTTGCCGCCTGTGGCGAGGTAAGGGGTCTTGCTGGTGCGCAGTGCGTAAGCATTGAAACCACGGTTGGCGCTCACGAGGCTAACGTTTTTCTCATTTTTGGGACCACGCATGAGCTCGTCTTGCTCATCAAAACCTTGGCCGTAGCCCAGCGCGATAGAAATGACATTATCTGCATGACCAAAACCGATCATAATGGCGACCTCAAGCTCTCTGCCATTGACGCTCACCTTAATCACTGGATTGGCGTGGTCTTTACCTTCGCCGTCAGGACCAACACCTGCGTTTTCAGTCTCGATACCGTAGACTTTGCCCTTAGGCTGAAGTTTGAGGATTTTCTCGTAGACACCTAGATCCTTAGCCGTGGTTGGAGAAACAACAGCGACGTTGTCCCAACAAACCTTGGTGATTGGATCGGGAGCTTCTTGAAGCCATGCGTTATTGATATAACGGCCATCATAAATCGATCCATCCGTAGCAAAAACAACTTCCAAATTGCTCAAGCTGGGCACAGCTGGCAGAGTGATGCTTGTCGATGATACTGGGTTGAGTGGAGTCGCGGCAGCGTATGACGCCTTCCAAAAACCATCCCGCAGGAACTTGAGCCAGCTTTTGTCAGAAGCATCAGCAAGTGCCGCAAATGTCTTGCGCACCGCATCATAAGAAACAGAGGTCTTTTCTCCATCTTTGGAGGAGTCAAACAACTTGCCATCAAGCAGTGCAAGCAGAAGGTCTATTTCAGACACGCCATTATAGAGTGGCAGAATAAGGGGCTGAACAGCAGCAAGAGAGCCATCACTAGTGCGAGCATCTCCCCAACTTTCAAGGTAGTGAGCAGCCGGAACATGCCAATCGGCAGCATGAGCAGTAGCGTCAGCGCGAAGACCCAGATGAATGAGCTTTGCCTTCTTAGCAGCGTCAGCAAAACCGTCAGCGTCGTAGACAGGGTTGGCAGGAGTCAGTAGCACCACTGCGTCAAGCTCGCCGGCATTGAGTGCAGCGATGAGCGACTCCATGTTGCCGTGTGTGCCGCGGCCGGTGTTAACCGCCTTGAGGGTTTTACCGTAGTTGCCGAGCAGAGAGTTAATCGCGATGCATAGGTCCTGAAGCTCACGAGACTGGCGCGTGCCGGCCACCACAATGGATTTTCCGGCGTTGGCCTTGAGGTCTTTAGCGCATTCAGCGGCCCATTTTTTCTCAGTATCTGAGAGAGTGATGCCGCCTTTGACTGTGTAAGATGCTCCAAGCTGATTGGCGATTTCAGCAGCAATCGCTGGCACCTGACTTGGCGCGATGCGCAAGCGGTGATCTGCCATGCCGCCGGTGAGGCTGAAGCCACCCTCAGCAATATAGAGGCGGTTCATCGCCTTGGCGTTGGCTTTTTTATCGTATCCAGCACCTTCAATGAAGCGGTTCTTAAAGAAGCCGCTCACCGGACCTTGCTGGTCGAGCTCAAGAAAATCAGAATCCAGTGAAAGCACCACCTTGGCACGAGAGAAATCAACCACTACATCTGCAGACTCGCCAAAGGCAGCCGCGTTTGCCTCTTTGCGGGCATCCCCACTGAGTGGCTCGTAATGGAAAAATCGAGCATCGGCAAATTTAGCCTGCAGCTCTTTAACTAAACGGCTGCGCGTAGGTGATTCGTCTTCACCAAAAACAAAACCAATATTGGCCGTTGGCTTGGCAATACCAGCAAGTGCTTGTTCAAAAGCTTCACGGCTTGATGTTTCACCGTTCTGCAAAAATTCCCGTGAACGGGCTGGATCATACATATCCAGAACAGAGGCCTGGGTGAATGAATCGGTGCCACCATGCTTGTCGAACACCTTGTTTGGCTCAAGCTTAGTAGGGCGGCCATCGTGAGTGGTGACCACCAGAGGCACAGCACCGTTTGCACGCGGCATTGAGCTCGCAAAGTGAACAGGTTTGCCAGGCACGCTCCACTCAGGGGAATCGATAAACGGGACAATCAGGCTCTCTGGGCGGCGGCAAGCTGCCAGCCCCATGCCTGCGAGCGCGGAAGATGCGCCCATAAGCTTCATGAAGGAACGACGAGAAACTTCACGCTCCTCCTCAGTTTCCATTTGGGCGCTGCCGTCAATAAATTCGCGGTCCAGTGAGTCTTGAAAGCGTTCAGTGCTCTCGAGTTCGCCGAGGCTTCTCCAGATCTTAGAGCCGCCGTCGTCTGGGGCATTAACAGGTGAATCTGGTTGGTTGTTCTTCCGGTTGCTCATGTGCTTAGTAGGAAATAGATATAAGTAAGAAAGTGATGGAGAGGATTCGGGCTAATTAACGGTGGCACGTTGCACAGCTCTCCTTGGGGTGAATACTCCAGTTTTTCTTCAACAGCTCGCCGAACTGCTTCTGAGTGGTGACCCGTTCGCCTTCTTCGTTTTTAATCTCATTTTCGAGGAGATACTTCTCAGCATTGTAATCTAAATTGTACACTTCCTCGAGAGGGCGCAGGTGATTTTCTGGTGCGCGGTGGCAATCCAAGCAGAATGCCATGCTGAGGCTCTTATCGTGATGCACCTTCTCCATCTTGTGGATGTCACCGTGGCAAGACTGGCAAGACACCCCTCTATTGACGTGTGCGGAGTGGTCGAAGTAGACGTAATCTGGCGACTTGTGGATGCGCACCCACTTGATTGGCTTCTTCACAGCCCCCTCGATAGGCGCGTGATCTTCATCCACACCCATCGCGGCACGGAGTGGCGCAAGCTTAGGGCTCCCCTTCTGAACATGCTCGTGACAGTTCCAACAGGTGTTGGCCGTGGGCACTCCAGCAGAGGCAGACTTATCTACTGAGCTGTGGCAGTAACGACAATCCATGCCGAGCTGATCGACATGCAGAGCATGATCATAATCAATGGGTTGATCGGGCTGGTAGCCTACTCGTTGAGCCTTGGGAGTAGCATAATAAGAGAATGCAGCGGTAAGACCTGCTACAACAAAAATCAAGCAAACCGCGATTTTTAGCGGCAGCAAATTGGTCCATCGAGGGAAAAAATTAGCCATGACGTCACGCGGGTTCTAGTGATTGTGAAAGATTTCACAAGCAAATTTTTTAGAAAGAATCCCATGAGCTCTCCTGTATGCTAAATTGGGGGTTTTTCTGTTCTTAAAAGGGCATCTCTTGCTGAACAAATCCCAGACAATTCTGCACCCTGGGCATCGTGCAAAATGACGATATCCAAATCCCTCGAAAAAGGTTAATACTCTTTTTTGCTTTGGGATCATCGCATTATATTTGGCTGGCAACGCTCAAAACTCCAATGATTCATTCTATGCGCATTACCTTTTCTATGAGATTCCAGATTCTTTTTGGCGTCATCACTGCCCTCTTCTTGGTAAGCATCCAGATAAATGCCAGCGGCTCCTCAGTCAGCCCAAGGCCAAATATCATCCTCATTCTCGCCGATGATCTTGGCTACGGGGACTGTAGTATCACCAACCCTGAGTCCAAAATCAAAACCCCGCACATCAAACAGCTCGCTAAAGAAGGGCTCAGCTTCTCCGACGCTCACTCCGCTGCCAGCACCTGCACCCCCTCCCGTTACGGCCTACTCACCGGCATTAACCCCGTCCGTACCGGTGTTCTCAACACCCTGCTTTCCGCAGGCCGTGCCATCATTTCCAAAGATGAGAAAACCATTGCACACCTACTCAAGGATCAAGGATACGCCACCCACATGATCGGCAAGTGGCATCTCGGCTTTGATACGGGAGGCAAAAAAAAGGACTTTGACTTCGACCAAGCGTTCATCGGCGGGCCCATCGATCGAGGTTTTGACAGCTATTTCGGCATCCATTCCTCACCCGGAGCGTTTCCCCTCTTTTATCTCAAGGATCGTAAGGCCGTGGCAAAACCCTCGGAAAAAACCTCATGGGAGAAAATGAAAACAGGAGGGGGAACGACCACCATCAAAGGCCTCAAGTCTCCTGACTTTGAACTCGACGAAGCCAGCCCCACCTTTTGCCAAAGGGCGGTCGAACTCATCAGAAACCATGCTGACTCCAACTCCGGCCAGCCCTTCTTCCTCTACTACGCCTCCCCCATCCCCCACAGCCCCTGGGTTCCGAGCAAAGCATTCAAAGGCAAAAGCGGCCACGGCGACTACGGAGATTTTGTCATGCAGCTCGACGATCTTGTCGGCCAGATCAATCAGGCCCTGATGGACACCGGGCTTGATAAGAATACCCTGCTCATCTTCACTAGTGACAATGGACCCGGTCCACACGCCACCCGGCTGATGGCCGCAGACGACCACTATTGCGCCGGCCCCCTGCGCGGCAGCAAAGCCAGCATCTACGAAGGTGGCCACCGCGTTCCCTTCATCGCCAAGTGGCCTGGCAAAATATCACCCGGCAGCAAAACCACTGCCATCATCAACTTCACCGACGTTTTTGCTACGTTCGCCCAGCTCTTAGACATTAGCATGACCACCTACCCCTCTGCCAAGGACTCCCACAGCTTTCTACCCGCCCTGCTGGGAAGCTCTAACACACACCCCCGCCCCGCCATGATCAACGGCAACTACTCCATCCGCCAGGGCCCCTGGAAGCTCAGTTCAAAAGGAAACAAGAAACACTCCGACTCCACCAAAATCGACGCCAGCCAATTTGAGCTCCATCACCTCACCGACGACCTTGCCGAGCAAAACGACCTCACTGGTGAACAGCCGGAGAAATCTCAACAGCTACTCAACGAACTCACCCGCTTCATTAAGCAACGCCAATTGAAATAGTGTTTGGAGTTATCTGCCAACCGCCAACCGCCATCAATCATGAAACATCTCATCCTACTCTTCATTCAATGTTCACTATTCACTATTCTCCATTCGGCTTCTGCACAGCAGAAGCCAAACATCCTGCTCATCCTCTCCGATGACCACGCCCAGCACGCGCTGAGCTGCTACGGTAACAAGCACATCCAGACACCCTCACTCGACCGCATCGCCAAGGAAGGCATGCGCTTCAACCACGCCCTAACACCGAACTCCTTCTGCACCCCCGCACGAGCAGCCGTGCTCACTGGTAAATATTCCCACAAGAATGGCGTCACGAGGCTTAACCAGCTCTTTGACGGTTCCCAGCAAACCTTCCCCAAGCTGCTTCAGAAAGCGGGTTACAACACCGCCCTCTTTGGCAAGTGGCACCTGCTCTCCAAGCCCACCGGCTTTGACCACTACTGTGTCATGAAAATGCAGGGCATGCCCATGGACCCCATCGTCTTCGAGCCCCAGCACAAGTGGATCCCATGGTCACCCAAAGATCAGAAAACCTACAACAAAGGTGGCCGGCGCCTCAAGGGCTTCAACAATGACGCCATCACCGATGAAGCCCTCGCCTGGCTAGGGCAAAAGCGCGACAAAACCAAGCCATTCTGCCTGCTGCTGCATCCCAAACCTCCGCATGAGCCCTACCTCCCTGCTCCGCCAAAATACAAGGACTACCTATCCGATGTCACCATTCCCGAACCTGCCACCCTCTATGATGACTACAAAGGCCGCACTCCCGAAGCGATCCAAAAGACCATGCGCTCAAACCTCATCCTGCGTAAACCAAGCTTCAAAAAATACCGCGAGGAAATTCGCAAGCAAAACCCCGACATCACCGACAAGGAAATGCTCGCCAAACTCTATCAGATTTACATCAAAGGCTACTACCGCTTGGTGAAATCCGTCGATGACAACGTCGGCCGCGTACTCGACTACCTGGACGAGAGCGGCCTCGCCAACAACACCATCGTCATCTACACCGCCGACCAAGGCTTCTCCCTCGGTGAGCACGG
>Ga0209223_10001433_pt1 | contig 25999 bp, 26 predicted proteins | sample COG_06_FD_184750 | JGI IMG/M metagenome (GOLD analysis project Ga0209223, IMG submission 184750) | Pelagic Microbial community sample from North Sea - COGITO 998_met_06 (SPAdes) (version 2) | ecosystem: Environmental > Aquatic > Marine > Neritic zone/Coastal water | place: Helgoland, sampling...
CTAAGTATGGAAGAGATAACTGCTGAAAGCATCTAAGCGGGAAACTCACCTCAAAACTAGTTCTTCCTATAGAGCCGTGGTAGACCACCACGTTGATAGGCTGGATGTGGAAGCGCAGTAATGCGTGTAGCTGACCAGTACTAATAGCTCAATTGGCTTGATTTATGCACTGAAAAAAATTTTTTAATGATATATAAAGATAAGAAAGTTATTGCAATAATACCAGCAAGATCTGGATCAAAATCAATTAAAGATAAAAACATTGTAAATTTTAGGGGCAGGCCATTGATTGCCTGGTCAATTCAACAATGTTTGCAATCAAAAGAAATTGATGAAGTTTATTTGTCTACAGACTCTAAAAAATATGCAGCTATTGCAGAAAAATTTGGATTAAAAAAAATAATTTTAAGACCAAAATCTATTTCTAATGACAATTCAACTGATTATGAATTTATAAAACATTTTATTGATAATATTGATACTTATCACGGTGTAATTGCGCATATTAGACCGACCACGCCTCTAAGAAGTGTTGTTTCATTAGATAAAATAATTAAATTTTTTATTAAAAACAAAAAATATTCATCACTTCGAGCTGTCCATGAAAACCCAGAAACAGCGTATAAGTCCTTTGAATTAAAAGGTAAATTCCTTAAACCTTTAAAAGGAGTTAAAAAAACAATGGATCAATTAAATAGTCCAAGACAAAATTTTTCAAAAACCTATTCAGCAAATGGTTATATTGATTTATACAGAAAGGAATTTATCTTAAAAAATAATAAACTGTTTGGAAATAAAGTGATGGGATATATTACACCGTTGACAATGGAAATTGACAGTAAAGATGAACTTAACTATTTGAATTCTAATGATATTAATAAAAACACATAATAGATTTATAAAAACTAAAATTCCTGCACCAGGGACAAATAAAATTATAAAAAGTTTAGAAAAAAGTGAGTCTAAATCGATGCAAGGACAGTTGCCAATAGTTTGGTCAAAAGCAGAAGGTCATTCATTATTTGATATAGCGGGAAATAAATTTATTGATTTTACTTCAACTATATTTGTAGCAAATATTGGTCACTCAAATGCAAATTTAATTAAGAATTTAAAAAAAACGTTAGATAAAAAGTTGTTACATAGTTATGCGTATCTTAATGATAGTAGAGAAAAATATTTAAAAAATCTTGTAAAATTTGCTGGTAAAAATTTTGAAAAAGCTTTTTTAATGTCTGCAGGTACTGAAGCTACAGAAGCAGCATTAAAATTAATGAGACTGCACGGTCAAAAGCTAAAGAAAAGGAAATTAGGAATAATATGTATCGATGGAAATTGGCATGGAAGAACAATGGGTGCCCAAATGATGAGTGGAAATAAGAAGCAGAAAGAGTGGATTGGATATGTAGATAAAAATATTCATCATATAAAATTTCCTTATCCTTGGGAATTAGACAAAATTACTCCAAAAGATTTTTTGAACAAATGCCTAGAAAAATTAAAAAAAAAAATTGACTTAAAAAAAGATATTTGTGGCTTTATGCTTGAAACATTTCAGGGCTGGGGTGCAATTTTTTACCCAAAAGAATTTGTTAAAGAAATTTCTAAGTTATGCAAAAAAAACAAAATATTACTAACCTTTGATGAAATGCAAGCTGGTTTTGCTAGAACGGGAAAAAAATTTGGTTATGAGCATTACGATGTAAAACCAGACTTAATTTGTTGTGGAAAAGGAATGGGTGGTGGCGTAGCATTATCAGGAGTTATTGGTAAAAAAAATATAATGGATTTACCTTCTGTTGGTGAAATGAGCAGCACTAACTCTGCAAATCCTCTAGCATGTGTGGCAGGAATGACTGTTATTGATGAGATTAATAATAAAAAAATATTAAAAAGAGTTAATGAAAATGGCAAATACCTTAAGACAGGCTTAGAAGATATTATGTATCAAAATTCTAGCTCAATAAAATATGTAATGGGTAGAGGTATGATTTATGCCTTAATCTTTGATAAGAAAATACCAAATATTGGTATAATGTTAAAAAAAATATGTTTTGGAGCAATGCAAAATGGCTTGTTAGTTGTTTATACTGGAAGAGAGTCAATAAAAATTGGACCTCCTTTAACAATATCTAAAAAAGCAATCAAAGAAGGTTTGCAGGTTTTAGAGGAGCAAATTTTAAAAGTATTGAAAAATGATAATATAAAATGACAGTTTTAGGTTATAGACATACAGGAATTATTTGTAGAGATATAAAAAAAAGTTTATATTTTTATAAAAACCTTTTAGGCCTAAAAGTTGTTCAAGAGTTCTGGGATCAGACAGACTATATAAACAAAGTGTCAGGAATGAAAAATGCTAAGGTCCATTTTATAAAACTTCAAATGAAAAGTGGTGAAATTTTAGAGCTATTAAGGTATCCAACGCATGATACAAAATTGCCGAAATTACCCATTCACAACACTGGAATTTTGCATATAGCTTTACAAGTTAAGAATATAGAAAAAACCTTTTCAAAATTAAAAAAAAAAGGTGTTAAGTTTATAAGTAAACCTACTTTATCCTCTGAAAAATTTGCTAAAGTATGTTTTTGTATAGATCCAAACAAAGTAAGAGTAGAGCTTGTAGAAATACTTTTTAAACAAAAAAAATAATCTGATTAAATGATTGTTCTGCCCCCGTCGGCAACGATAATCGACCCCGTCATATAAGAAGAAAGATCACTACAAAGAAATAAGATTAGGCCATTATATTCATTTTTTTTAGCCATTCTTCCTAGTGGAATTAATTGATTTATTTTTTTAATAAATGAACTATCCTGGTTGTTAGAAATCCCACCAGGAGCAACAGCATTACATCTGATATTTTTTTCACCCCAGTAAGATGCTGTATATTTTGTTAAACCAATAACGCCATGTTTTACAACTGAATAAGTTACAGGTTTAATAAAGCCACTATTTTTATAAATCCTTTGATCTGGAGCAATAATTCCTAAATCTGATGAAACATTTATAATTGTCCCTTTTTTAAATTTTGACATGTACGAACCAAATACTTTTGTACAAAGATAACTTCCCTTCAAGCTTACAGAAATATCTTTATCCCACAGATCATTTGGAAAAGCTTCTAATTTGAAATTGTTTTTTTTTGACTTTAACGGTGGATAATCTATTGCTGCATTATTTATTAAAGCATCAATTTTAATTTTTTTTAATTTAAAAAATTTTAATATTTTTTTTAAGTCATTTTCATTTGTGATGTCTGATTTAAAATATTTTGCAGATTTTTTTTTTTTTGGTTCCTTAATATCAATTATATAGACATTAGCTTTTTCATTGAGCAATGCATTGGTAATTTGACTGCCTAAAAATCCATTTCCACCAGTTATAATAATATTCTTATTTTTTAGATTGAGTGTAATTTTTTTCATTATTTTTTTTTAATTTAGAGTATAAGAGCTTAATAAAAAACAAATAATTATATGAAAAAACCATACTTAATCGCTGAAATAGGAATCAACCATAATGGGAATGTTAAAATAGCTAAACAATTAATCAAAAATGCTAAAGACTGCGGGTTTGATTCTGTAAAATTTCAGAAAAGAACCATTAATATCGTCTATGATGAAAAAACATTAGATACACTAAGAGAAAGCCCATGGGGAAAAACAACAAGAGAACAAAAATTAGGCCTAGAATTTGAGAAACCAGAATACGATGAAATAGATAAATATTGCAAAGAACTTAATATAGATTGGTTTGCCTCAGCTTGGGACGTTGAAAGTCTAAAATTTTTAGAAAATTATAATTTAAAATACCATAAAATTGCTTCAGCAATGATTGTGGATCATAAATTTTTAAATGAAGTTGCAAAAACACATAAACATACTTTTATTTCTACGGGCATGTCTTCAAAAGAGGATATTGATAATGCTGTAAATATTTTTAAAAAGAATGATTGTAGCTTTGAATTAATGCATTGTGTTTCAACTTACCCAATGAAAATTGAAGATGCTAATTTGATTACAATCAATCAGCTAAAAAATGAGTATAATTGCAATGTTGGTTATAGCGGTCATGAAAATGGAGTTGTTGTATCTCTAGCAGCAACAATGCTGGGTATTACTTCTTTGGAGAGACATATAACTTTAGATAGAACAATGTACGGATCAGATCAATCAGCCTCACTAGAATTATCTGGAATGCAAAATCTTTCTAGCTCTATTAATAAGCTTTTGCTTTCATTAGGTGAACCATCTCTTGGTAAAATAATAGATGAAGAAATACCAATAGCAAAAAAATTAAGAGCTCATATAAAAAACTAGACTAAATTAATGTCAAAAATTGCAATTGAATTACAAAATCAGTTAAATGAAAACATCATTGTTCATAAAAATATATTAAAAATGTCTAAAGATATAATTGATGTAATCAAAAATATTAATAAAAAATTGAAAAGAGGTGGTAAAATATTATTTTGTGGGAATGGTGGTTCAGCAGCAGACGCACAACATTTAGCCGCAGAGTTTATTGTTAGGCTGAGACCACATGTAAATCGAAACCCAATCCCAGCTATAACCTTAGCTCAAGACACATCAACCTTAACAGCATGTGGTAATGATTATAGTTTTGATGACATTTTTTTAAGACCCTTTAAAGCCTTGGTTAAAAATGATGATATTTTAATATGCATTTCAACATCTGGTAATTCTAAAAATATTTTAAAAGTTTTAAAAGAAGCAAAAAAAGAAAAAATTTATTCAGTTTGTTTTTTGGGAAAAGGGGGTGGAAAGGCTAAAAAAATGTGCAGTAAACCTTTGGTCATCTCATCAGATAATACTGCAAGAATACAAGAGTGCCATATATTTCTTGGTCATTTCATTTTAGAAAAAGTTGAAGATTTAATTATATCAAAAAGAATATAATCTTATTATTTATTTGAAAATAATTTTTTATAAATTTTAGTTTTAAAATTTTTAAGTAAATAATTTTTTTTAGTAAAAACAATAATAAAAAATTTTCTTTTAACATTTGGAAAAACATCATTATTTTGAGATAAGTTGGTTGCTAAGTCAGGATAAATTTGAGGAAAAAAATTATTTTTTAAAAAATATTCAATAATCATGTTGTATGAAAAACAATTAATAAAATAAGGTACATCTAAAATTTTTTTATTATTTACAACTTTTACTTTTTCTTCAGATGATAAAAAAGTTCTTAAAATAATAACTTTTTTAGTGCTTGATATTATGTTTTTTATAATTTGCTCTGGTTTCTCTGTAACTTCTAAAGTATCTGAAATAATGGATATATCTGATTTTCTCAAATTAGTATTTTCGATATTTGCTATCTTATATTTTTTCTTTAGTTCAGGAAACTTTGATAATCCTAAGTTAACAAAATTTTTGTCAATATCGTATCCAAAATAATTACAAGCATATTTATTAATTTTAATTTCTTTATAAAATTGGAAATAGTTGCAACCCAAATCATTTAGCTTTGGATTTGAATAATTTAATTTTTTTATGATTTCAAAAACTTGTTGGCACCAAGTGAGCCTAACGTTTTCTAATCTTTTTTTATAAAAATCTAATTGCTTATCTCCAAATGTTTTGGATGTATGTCCTATGTAATAGTTACTAAAATTTTTTTTTACATTTTTTATTTTTTTATTGAAAGAAGTAAAGCTATTTTTCATCAATTGACTTTTATCATCCAAAAAAAAAATAACAATTAAAAAAATATAAATATTGATTTATATATTTATCTTACAATTTAAAAAATAAGAATTGAGGTCTTATTTATAAGAAATAGAATTTTGATTTTAGTTATTTAATATTTTTATATTTTATATTTTTATTTAAAAATCTATTTAGCCTTAAATCAGCTTTATTATCTGCATTATGAAGGTGATATTTCAATGAACATTGTTCATTGTGAATATGATTTTTTTTATACTTACTTTTCATAAAAAAATCTAATTTTTTATAAAAATCATTTTCTGAATATCCATAGTTTTCATCTTTGAGTTTTAGGATTAATTCATTCTTTTTTTTTAAATTATTTTTTTTTGTACGAAAATAAGGTAGTAAAATAAATCGATTTGCTGCAATACCCTCTAATATGGCTGTAGTATTCCATGCAATTATAACCTTTGATTTTTCTAACAATTGATGTCCAGCTCCAAAGTACTTTAATTTTATATTGCTTGGTAAATCTAAATATTGTTTCTTATTGACTAATTGTCCAGTTTTTATTTTTATAATAATTGAAATATCAGGATTCTTTGCAGCAAATTTTTTTAAAACACTTAAAGTTTTAACATGTAGTAAATCCCAATTATATTTTGGATTATATTCCCTATGTTCTTTTAAATCTTTAAAAAATTTATTTCCATAATATTCAATAAATGGATCTGGTAAACCTCTTTTACTTTCAATTGCATAATATAAAATTTGATTTTTTGGTACTTTTTTTTTAAATGAAAAGCTTTTTGCTAGCCTTGGGCATCCAATAACTTCGACTTTATTTTTATCAACAAAATTTGATTCAGTGAAAATTTTTTTTGCATAATCAGAATAAACTGCAATTTTATGACCATTAAATTTTTCATTTAACTTTATTAAAACATATCGCAAATATTGTGCCTCTTCTTCAGTAAGGACACTTTCTTTGTACAGCAACAAAAAAGATATCTTTAATTTCTCACAAGCTGCAGCCAATTCTATTTCTTCTTTGAACTCAAAGTTAAAACCAATAAACGCATGAATATCATATCTTTTTTTTAATATTTTTAAAAATTCAACTAGAAAACTTTTATAATTATCTCTCTTTATTTTTCCTTGTTTTGAGTAAAATTTTTTTGAGTTATGATATTCTTGATTATCAAATATAGTGTTAAATACAGTTATTAAAAAAATTCTGGGACATGCTAAATATAAACAATCATCATTATTCTTTTTTTGACTTTGAACTACATCGTCAATTCCACCAGATTTACTTAAAATAATTATTTTAAATTTTACTTTTTTTTTGGGAAGTATTGATTTTATTTTAGATAGATTTAAAATAAATAAAAAACTAAGTAAATTCAAAGCATTATACTTCACTAAATATGGAATTAAAATTTTTATGATTTTTATTTTTAAATAAAATAATAAGTTCTTCATTGATAGCTTTTACTGGAAAAAAAAACTTTGTCATTAATTTATTTATAATGAATTTATTAAACAATATTCAAAATAGAAAAAATAAAATTTACTACCTAATTGTATTTATAAAAAACGACAGTTGAATCTTTAGATTTGAATTTAGGTAAACTTTAAAAAGATCAAATTCTTTAAATTATATTTTTAAAATATAATAATAATTATTGTTTTAGGATTTAAATAACTTTAAAGAGATTTTATTAAGGTCTATTAAAATCTATTAAAAAACTATACAAATAACTTATGCAAACTTTTAAAAGATTATTAACTTTACTTACAATTGGTGAGCGCAAAAGTGCAGTATTTCTATTAGGTATGATCTTAATAATGGCGTTGATAGATATGATTGGTGTAGCATCCATTTTACCTTTCATGGCAGTTCTTACAAATCCAAATATTATTGAAACAAATAATTTTTTAAACAGCATGTTTGAAGCTTCAAAAATATTTGGCATTGAAAATAATCAAGAGTTTCTTTTTGTTCTTGGTCTTTTGGTATTTCTTTTACTAATTACCTCACTTTCCGTAAGAGCTATTACAACCTATGTACAATTCAGATTTATTGAAATGCTAGCATATAGTATGACCAAACGCTTAATTGAAGGTTATCTGCATCAGCCTTATAGCTGGTTTTTAAGTCGTCACAGTGCTGATATTGGAAAAAATATTTTATCAGAAGTAGCTGCAGTAATTGGAAGTGGCATAAAACCAATTATAGAAATAATCGCTAAAAGCACGGTTGCAATTACACTTACAACATTGTTATTCTTGGCCAATCCAAAACTTACATTGATAATTGTACTTTTACTTGGGGGAACTTATATGTTAATTTTTTATTTTATACGAAGTTATCTTAGGAAAATAGGAGAAAAACGTTTAGCCAATAATGAGTTACGTTTTAAATCAGTTATTGAAGCTTTTGGTGCTGCAAAGGAGGTTAAAGTTGGAGGATTAGAGAAAACTTATGTTGAGCGCTTCTCTAAACCTTCCTATATTTTTGCTAAAACTCAAGCCTCATCAGGAGTTATAGCACAATTACCTCGTTACATTTTAGAGGCCATATCCTTTGGGGGTGTTTTATTAATAATACTTTATATGATGGCGCAATCAGGAAATTTTGGCACTGCACTCCCCATCCTTAGTTTATATGTATTTGCTGGCTATCGTTTGATGCCAGCACTTCAACAAATTTATAGTTGCTTTACTCAACTTGCTTTTATTAGTCCTTCAATTGAAAAGTTACATGAGGATATAAAAAGCCTTAAACCTTTTAACAGAAATCAGGATCAAAGTGCTTTGTCATTTAATAAATCAATAACTTTAAAAAATGTTCATTATAACTATCCCAATGCATCACGATCAGCATTAAAAGATATAAATTTAACTATTCCTATAAAATCTACTGTTGGATTGGTCGGTGCTACTGGTAGTGGTAAAACCACAACTGTAGATATCATCCTAGGATTACTTGAGGCTCAAAAGGGGACCTTAGAGATTGATGGGAAAATTATTACAAAACAAAATAAAAGAAGTTGGCAAAAAGCTATTGGGTACGTACCACAACATATCTATCTTACTGATGATACTATCTCAGCCAACATAGCTTTTGGAGTAGAGATTGAAGATATTAATCAAGAAGCAGTAGAAAAAGCCTCTAAAATTGCTAATTTACATGAGTTTATCATAGATGAGCTACCTAAAAAATACCAAACTACAATTGGTGAGCGTGGGATCAGATTGTCAGGAGGGCAAAGACAACGTATAGGAATCGCACGAGCTTTATACCACAACCCAAAAGTGCTAATTCTCGATGAAGCAACAAGCGCTTTAGACAACCAAACTGAAAAAGTAGTAATGGATGCAGTAAACAATCTTAGTAAAGATATGACAATTATCTTAATAGCTCATCGTTTGAGTACAGTAAAAAAGTGTGACCAAATCTATTTATTGAAAAATGGTCAGTTAGAAAATCAAGGAACATTTGAAGAATTAATTAAAGTTAATAAAAATTTCCGCGCGAATGCTAATAATTAAGGGATAAATAAAATTTATGTCACTCATAGCTATTATACAAAGCAGGATGACTTCAGAACGATATCCTGGAAAAATGTTGGCTCCTTTTTTAGGTAAACCAGTTTTAGCTCACGTAGTAGAACGAATTCAAATATCAAAAATTAATCCAAAAATTATATTAGCAACTAGCGAAAATTATACAGATGACCCTTTAGCTCTGTATGCCAAACATTTAGGTATAGAAGTGGTGCGGGGATCTCATGAGAATGTATTGAGTCGATTTATTTTAACATTAAATAAATTTAAATGTGATGCTTTTTTTAGAGTATGTGGTGACAGTCCTTTATTACTTCCATTATTATTTGATAAAGCAGCTTCTATTTATAGTCAATCTGAATACGATTTAGTTACCAATGTTTTTCCAAGAACTTTTCCTGTTGGTATGAGTGTTGAACTTATTAAAACTAGAACTTTTATTGAAGTAGAAAAAAAAATTATAAATAAAAAAGATAGAGAGCATATTACGCAATATTTTTATGGCAAAGAAAAAGAATTTAAGATTTATAATATTAAATGTGACAAGGTCTTTGATCCAAATTTAAAGTTAGCTGTTGATAAGCCAGACGATTTAAAAAGATTAGAAGAATGGGATCAAAATAAAAATGAAGATTATGAGGAAATTTTTCCTATTAATGAAAAAAAATGAATTTAAAAAAAAAAATTAGAGCAGGTGTAATTGGGCTAGGTGTTGGAGCCCACCAAGCAAGAACTTTATCTTCTCATCCTGACTGTGAATTAGTTTCAATTTGTGATTTTGATAAAAATAGACTTTCTGAAATTGGTTCAGAAATTTTAAATGTTAATCAAACTCAAAACGATCAAGATATTTTATCTGATCCAGATATTGATTTAGTTTGTATAGCTTCTTATGATGAATTTCATTACCAACAAGTGATAACTTGCTTGAATAATGGAAAACATGTTTATGTTGAAAAACCTATTTGTCTTAAAAAAGATGAACTACAAGATATAGATAAAAAACTTAAAATATATCCAAATCTAAACATTTCTGCCAACATGGTTTTGAGAACATGCCCACTATTTATTAAAGTTCGAGAAGAAGTAGTATCTTTAAAAATGGGTGATCTATATCATTTAGAAGCAGATTACCTTTGGGGACGTAAAGAAAAGATTATTTCAGGCTGGAGAGCTGAGACAGATTTTTATTCTATTATTCATGGAGCTGCAGTACATATGATAGATCTCGTATTATGGATAACTGGAAAAAAACCAGTCAGTGTAAAGGCTTTAGGTAGCAACATAATAGTTTCTGGAACTAAACAAAAATATAATGACTTTGCGATTTTACTTCTAGAATTTGAAGATCAAATGAGTATTAAGATAAGTGCTCATGGAGGAGGTATTCACCCTCACTTCCATGCACTAAAAATATTTGGTAAAAAATCAAGCTTTATTCACGATTATACAAAAACCTTATGGATTGATTCAAGTGACCCAAATCAAGAATACAGAACCGAGAGTGCATCTTACCCGGCAAAAACAATGAGAGGCCAAGCCCTAACATCTTTTGTTAATTCTTTGATACATCAAGAACAAAAAGGGTTAGTTTCTAAAGATGATATTTTAAATGTTATGAGCATATGTCTAGCCGCTGAGCAGGCAGTAAAGACAGGAAATACCGTGATAATAAAATATTTATAGTTTAATTAAATTTTTTTTAGTTTACTTATATAAGTCATTAATATGAAAAAAATTCCATTTGGAAAACCCATGATTGATCATAAAGAAAAAGATGCCGTAATGAATGTTATGGACGGCTCAATTTTAGTTCATGGTCCAGTTGCAACAGAGTTTGAAAACAAATTTGCAAGTTTTACAAATGCTCCTAATGCAGTAAGCGTATCGTCTTGTACTGCAGGAATGCACTTAATTTATTTTGCATTAGGTTATGGTCCAGGAGATGAAGTAATAGTGCCTGCTCAAACTCACATTGCAACTGCTCATGCAGTTGAGCTTACTGGAGCAAAACCTGTATTTGTTGATGCTGAACAAAATACAGGTAACATTAATATTGAAGCTATTGAGGCAGCTATTAATTCAAATACAAAAGCAATAGCTATAGTGCATTATCTAGGAGTACCAGTTGATATGCCTAAAGTTGTACAAATTGCTAAAAAACATAATCTTTTTTTACTTGAAGATTGTGCTCTTGCACCTGGTGCTAAAGTTGATGATATTCATGTAGGTCTTCATGGAGACGCTGGAGTTTTTTCTTTCTATCCTGTAAAACATTTAACTACGGCTGAGGGGGGCATGATTATTCTTCGAAATAAAGATTTTGCTGAAAAACTAAAATTACTTAAAGCATTTGGTGTAAATCGTACACATGGTGAACGTAAAATTCCAGGCGTTTATGATACCGTTGCACTAGGTTTTAATTACCGAATGAGTGAAATTCATGCTGCAATTGGTGTGGTACAGGTTGATAAACTTTCAGATTTTTTAAATAAAAGAAAAAATAATTTTAAAGCTTTAGAGAATTATTTAAAAAAAATTAGTGGTTTGCGGGTTTTACCTCAACCTTCAGATGGTCATCTTGAAAGCAGTCACTATTGCCTAGGTGTATTGCTTGATCAAGATATCATTTCAAAACGATCAGAAATTATTAATGCACTTACAGAGCAGGGTATTGGCTCAAGCGTTTATTATCCACAGCCAGTTCCAAGAATGAAATACTACAAAGAAAAATATGGATATGATGAAAAAAAATATATAAACGCCACTCGAATAAGTGATGGAATGATAGCATTACCAGTTGGTCCACATCTAAATCTTGAAGATATGGAAAATATATCTATAGGTATTAAAAATTGTATGGAGAAAATAAAATGAATGATTTTAAAAGATTAGAAGGTAAAAAAATTGCTCTTATTGGAGGAGCAGGATTTATTGGACACAATTTAGCTGTTCACTTGCAATCCCTTGGTGCAAAAGTAGAGATAATTGATGGTATGCAGATAAATAATTTATTATCCTTGGTTGACAATATTGATAATCTTCCTCATCCAGAATTATCTCTTGCAATAATTAATGAGCGAACGGAACTTCTAAAAACTTTAGAAATTAATATAAGAGTGCAAGATGCAAGGGACTACCATGCATTATCAAAATTATTAAGCTATATTAAGCCTAATATTATAATTCAACTTGCAGCTGTATCTCATGCAAATCGATCAAATAAAGAACCTTATTCAACCTTTGATCATAGCTTTCGTACATTGGAAAATGCACTTGATTGGTCAAGGCATAACTCGGATCTAGAGCAATTTATATTTTTTTCTTCTAGCATGGTATATGGAAATTTTAAAGCTGACCAAGTAGACGAAGATACTTATTGTGAACCTTTAGGTATTTATGGGGCTCTCAAATATGGGTCTGAAAAAATTATACTTGGATATAATCAGACTTTTGGTTTACCATATACTATTATTCGACCTTCAGCACTTTACGGTGAAAGGTGTATTAGTCGAAGAGTAGGACAAATTTTTATTGAAAATTCTTTAATGGGAAAAGAAATAATTATGTCTGATGAAGGACGAGAAGCATTAGACTTTACTTATATAAATGATTTAGTTGATGGTGTAGCTAAATGTATTGGAAATAAAAATGCTCTTAATCAAGTATTTAACTTAACTTATGGTAAAGCTTGTTCAATTGCTGATATGTCTGAAATAATTAAACAATATTTTCCAAAAATTAAAGTGAGAAACGTTGAGAGGGATAAACTAACGCCTAAGAGAGGCACATTGAATGTAGATAAGGCTAAAGATTTGATCGGATATAACCCAAACTGGCCTTTAGATAGGGGATACCCACAATATATAGAATGGTACAAAAATTTTGTAAGCAAAAACCCAAAAATTATCGATAATAAAAATTAAATTAGGGTAGGTTTTGAGTAAAATTATTTTAGATGAGTGGTTGTCAAATATAGTTGGCAAACCAGTTTATGAACTGAAAACATTTCAAACTACTTTAAAGCAAAAAGATTTTCCAGCTGGCCAACTATTTATTTGGTCTAAAATTCCTGTTGATGATATTGAAAGGTCAGTTTGTTTACAAAAATTAGGTTTTTATATTGTGGATACTAATATTCAGTTTTCTTTGTCTAAAAAAATTAGTTTAAAAAATAATTCTAATTTGAGATTTGCTAATTCAAGTGATGAACCCGAGTTAAGAGCACTTGCTAAAGATGCTTTTGAGTATAACCGTTTTAATAGAGATCCAAATATTCCTAATGAGATTGCAAGTAAAATTAAAGAAGAATGGGTAGGTAATTTTTTTTTAGGTAAGAGAGGTAAATGGATGATAGTTGTCGAGGAGAATTCTAAGATAACAGGATTTCTCCAGCTTATTTACAAAAATCAAAACACTATTGTAATTGATTTAATCGCGATTGATCAAAAACATAGAGGAAAAGGATTAGCTAAGGAAATGATTTCTTATGCATATACACATTGTTTAAAAAGAAATGGTACTATAGAAGTTGGAACGCAAATTGCTAATAAGCCATCAATTAATCTTTACTCAAAATTAAGCTTTCGTATGAATTCAGTTTCATATGTGTTACATATGCACAAATAATAAAGTAATGAAAATTAGCAAGATAGATACTGACAAAAAAGTTTTTGTAGTTGCTGAAATCGGCAATAACCACGAAGGTAGCTTTGAACTTGCTAAAGATATGATAAAAGAAGCTGCAGCTGCAGGAGTTGATGCAGTTAAATTTCAAACATTTATACCAGAACAATTTGTTTCTTTTAAAGATCAATCAAGACTTAATAGATTACGAAGCTTTCAGTTAAGTTATAAGCAATTTAGAGAGCTTTCAAAAGTAGCTAAAAAAAAGGGATTAATATTTTTTTCAACACCATTAGATATTGAGAGTGCTAAATTTTTAAACACTATTCAGCCAATTTTTAAAATTTCATCAGGTGATAACAACTTTTATCCATTAATTGACACAGTCGCAAGTTTTGGTAAACCTATGATTATATCAACAGGAGCTACTGATATTGGGTCTTTACAAAAGGTTTATGAAAGAATTAGCAAAATTTGGTCTTCTAAAAAAAAAAGAAATCAAAATTTAAGTTTTTTGCATTGTGTAAGTAGTTATCCAGCTCCACATGAACAGGTAAACCTAGCATCAATTATATACCTCAAAAAAATGTTTCCTAAAATTGTTGTTGGTTATTCGGATCACACTTTAGGTATTGATGCAGCAGTATTATCAGTTGTAGCAGGAGCTAGAATTGTAGAAAAACACTTTACTTTAGATAAAAACTATTCTGATTTTAGAGATCATCAATTATCAGCTAACCCAGAGGAAATGTGTATGATGGTAAATGAAATACGTAAAGCTGAAAAATTATTAGGTAAACAGGAAAAGAAATCCCAGTCTTGTGAAAAAGGAATGAAAATTGAAGGCCGAAGATCAATAGCAGTAGCTTGTGATCTTCAAGCTGGAATTAAACTGTCAAGCGTTCATTTGACTTGGTTAAGACCGGCAAAAGGTTTTTTACCAGGAAAAGAAAAAAAAATATTAGGAAAAAAATTACGTAGAAATTTAAAAATGGGAAGCATCATAACAAAAAATGATTTAAAATGATCATTAGTAATGCTCAAAATTCGTTTCATAAATTTTTTTATAAAAAATTAATTAAAAATTATAGTAGCGCTACTACATTTAATTTGAAAATAGAAGTTTATTAATTATGTGTGGAATATTAGCCTATATTTCCAGCAAAGAAATTTACAAAAATAAAATTTCAAAAATTAAAGATTTAATGAAATGTAGAGGACCTGATGATCAAACATATAAAAAAAAATCTTTTGGTAAAAAAAATTTACATTTTTTTCACTCAAGATTATCCATCCAAGATTTGCATGAACGTTCTAATCAGCCTTATATATTTAAAAATTATATTCTCATTTTTAATGGTGAGATATATAATTTTAATGAATTAAAAAAAAAAGCTAATAAAAAATTCAAAACTACATCTGATACAGAAGTTGTTTTATATTATTACGATAAATATAAAGAAAAGTGTTTCGAATTCTTTGAAGGAATGTGGTCAATAATAATTTATGACACGAAAAAAGAAAAAATTATTGTTTCAAGAGATAGATTTGGTGAAAAACCACTTTTCTTTTATAAAAAAAATGATGAAATTATATTATCATCCCAAATTAGCTATATAAATGAAATATTAGACATCAATCAAAGATTCAATAGTAAAAAAATTAATTCCTTCCTTCATTTTGGCTACAAGTCATTATTTAAAAATGATGAAACATTTTTTAATAATATTAATCATGTTGAAAAGAGTTCGGTATTAACTATCGAAAAAACTTTAAAAGTTTATAAAAAAAAATACTGGAAACTTAAAACGGATAAGGAAATAGAAAAATTAAGTTTAAAAGAGCATATATCCAATACAAAGAAATTACTTATTAATGCTGTTGATCTCAGATTGGTATCAGATGTTCCAATTTCACTTAATCTAAGTGGTGGAATAGACTCAGGTGCAATTTGCAGTATAGCTACAAAAGTTCTAGGAAAAAAATTAGAAACTTTTTCAATAGTTGACAGAGATAGTAGGTATGATGAAAGCACCCTTATTCAAGCAACAGCAAAAGATTGTAGGGTTAAAACTAACTTAATTAGATTAAATAAAAAAATTGATTTTTTAGATATTCTAAAAAAATCAACTGAATATAATCATTATCCGATATTTACCATAACAGATCTGATCCAAAATCATCTATTTTCTATTATTAAAAAAAAAGGTTTCAAGGTGTCTCTATCTGGAGCAGGAGCTGATGAAATTTATGGAGGTTACTATGATCATTATTTAATGGTTTTTAATGAACTAAGAACATTTGATCGAGTTCAATTAAAGAAATATATAAATATTTGGAAAACGAACATTAAACCCAGCATAAGAAATAAATACTTTGCTAAACATGATTTGTTTTTTAAAGATTCTTCTTTCAGAAAATATGTATATGATAATTACTCAAATAATAAAAATTACTGCATTAATAAACTTAGTTATATATTCCAAGAAAAAAAATATTTTAAATCTTTACTTAAAAATAGAATGGCTAATGAATTATTTCATGAGACTGTTCCTATATTTACCCATAGAGAAGACCTCAATGCTATGCAGTTTTCAATTGAAAATCGAGCACCATTTCTAGATACAAATTTAATAGAATATCTTTTTAGTATAAAAGGCACACATTTATTAAATGATTGTCAAAATAAATCCATTCTAAGAGCGAGTTTAAAAGGTATTTTAAATGAACAAGTTCTTAATCAAAAAACTAAATTAGGATTTAATGCATCAATTTTAAATTTATTTAACTTTAAAGATAAAAAGATTATAGACTTTATTGAAAAAAATTCTGAAATATATGAATATGTTAATAAAAAAGATATAAAAGAATTAATAAATAATAAAAATATGCTAAACAACAATGCATTTGGAAAATTTTTATTTTCTTTTATGAGTTTGAAAGTATTTATGGATCAATTTAACTAATGACCTTATTGTGGTGCAAAAAATGCTTATTACCTAACTCAAGGCCTAATTTAATTATTGAAAAAAATGGCAATTGCTCTGCGTGTAATAATTTTATAAACAAAAAAAAAACTAATTGGCAATCAAGAAAACAAGAATTTATTAAGCTTGTTAAAAAAATTAAAGATAAAAAATTGAGATATGACTGTGTTATTCCAGTTTCTGGAGGTAAGGACAGTACTTGGCAAACAATAAAGTGTTTAGAATATGGGTTAAATCCTTTAACAGTAACATGGAAAGCTCCACAAAGAACAAAAGTTGGTCAAGATAATTTAGAAAATCTCATTTCATTAGGAGTTGACCATATAGATTGGACAATAAATCCAAATATTGAAAAAAAATTAACATTAGAAAGTTTTAAAAAATTTGGTTCTGTTGCTATCCCGATGCATTTAGCAATATTCAACATACCAGTTTTAGTTGCCTCTCACTTTAAAATTCCTTATGTTATTTGGGGAGAGAATTCAGCAGTAGAATATGGAAATTTTAGTAAAAAAGAAAATGAAAAAATTCTAACAAGGAAATGGTTTAAAAATTATGGAGTAACCAACAATACAGAAGCAAAAGATTGGGTATCCAAAAGTTTTTCAAAAAATAAATTATCAAGTTATTTTAATTATAAAACCTATAGTAAAGATAGAATTGAAAGTGAATCAATCTTTTTAGGATATTTTTTTAAATGGGATCCTCAAAAAACATTTAAAATTTCAAAAAAATTTGGTTTCAAAGCGAATAGTAGTGTAAAAACTGGCTATTATAAATTTGCAGATATTGATGATAATTTTATTTCAATTCACCACTGGTTAAAGTGGTATAAATTTGGATTTACAAGAGTTTTTGATAACCTATCCTTAGAAATTAGAAATAAAAGAATTTCAAAATCAAAAGCGCTAAAAATAATTGAGTCTACTGGAGTTAAGCCCCCATTAGAAGACATAAAAAAATTCTGTAACTATTGCAATATTTCAAAAAAACAATTTTTTGATTTTGCAGAAAAATTTAGAAATAAGAAAATTTGGAAAAAAAATAAAGAGGGCATATTGTATATTGAAAATTTTATTATAAGTGACTGGAAGTGGTAAATGAAAATAAAAAAAAAGAATAGAAAATTTAAAGTTGGAAAAAATAATATTATTATAAAAGAGGTTGCAAAAATTTTATTAGGAAACGATGAGCAGGTAACATTTGTTAATAAAAAAACTGAGTATGATGTTGTTAGGAAGAATTGGGGTTATTATGCAACACCATCAATTAATAAAAGGTTAAAATCTAAAGGTTTTAAAACAGCGTTAGTTATCAATGAAAATAAACAAATTTACATAATGTTAGTCGAAAAAGGAAAAATTAAAGTTTTTAATAAGTATTGTAAAGATGAAGATCAAAGAAGATTGTTATGGTTAGATGATTGGATGAAAGTTGATGATTAAAAAAATTATTTATAATTACTTTAAATAACATATTTAATTTCTCTTCTAATAATAAATTTTTTTTTAAGTTAATTCGAAATGACTAATAAAATAGAGCATAAAAATATAACTTGTTATATACCAATTTAAGAAAATACTAAATTTTCACCTACAATTTTCAGTAGAGATAGGTTACAAAGGATATATAAATTGGCAGAAAGGTTTTCACAAAAGTTTAAAAAATTTTTAATTTTTAGGCTAATCATTAAGCGTGATTTAGCTTATAATTACGCTTTTAAATTGAAATTAGGATTATATGAGATTGATCAAATTAAAAAAATGTCCAATTTGTAACTTTAATAAATTCAATTTAAAATTTATATATAAAAAAAAACCCCCACTTGAAACAGATTTTAAAATAAAAAATTATTATAGAGAATATTATGAATGTAAGCATTGTAGTCACTGGGTATCAAATTTTAGAATCTCTGAAAAGTTTTATGAGGAATATTATACAAAACAAACTTATGGTAAGAATTATATTGATAGATTTAATAAAATAGTATTATTAAAAAATAAATCAGATAATTATAAAAGATCAAATAGAATTGAAGAATTTATAAAAAGAAATAATATTCAAAATGTGAGTATATTAGACGTTGGTTCTGGTCTAGGTGTTTTTCCTTATGAAATGAGTAAAAGGGGTTATTTTATTGATGCACTGGAACCAGATAAATCCATGTGTAAATTTATGAAAAAAAATTTAAAGATAAATGTTCATAATATGTACTTTAATAACTTTAAGTTAAAAAAAAAATTTAACTTAATAACTTTTAATAAGGTATTAGAGCATGTAACAAAACCTTTATTGTTCTTAAATACAGCAAGAAGACATTTATTAAATGAGAATGGAATAGTTTACATTGAAGTCCCTGATACATATAGGGCAAAAAAAATTTCTAAACTACGTGAAGAATTTGGTATTGAACATGTAAATTGCTTTACTAGAAAATCATTACTTAAAATGCTCGACAAGGCAAATTACAAAGTTTTAGAGCTCACAAGAATAAAAGAACCAAGTGGAAAGCTAACAATGTATGCTTTTGCTAAAACTAATTAATTTATGAATTATATCTTTTCTAACAGTAAAAAACATAATTTTATTAATACATTTATCTTTTCTTATATAAATAAATCAATTTTTTTAGATTATAATTTTTAATATTATGAACGATTATATTTTTACAAATACTGCAATTAAAGAAAAAGAAAATTATACTCTTGTATTAAAAAAAAAAAATATAAAACTATACGAAAATAAAAATACCGTTAATAAGTTAAAATATTTATTAAAAAATAATTTACTTATTATAATTATTGGAGAAATTATTTTATATAATAATAAAAAATTTGAAATAGATAAATTTGTCCAAAAAATTAAAAACTTTAATTTAGAAAAAATTAATTCAGTACTATCAAAACTAAGCGGAAATTTTAATTTAATAATTTTTGATTTTGAAAAAGAAAAATTATTTTTTGCTAGAGATGTGGAGGCAACACTTCCTCAATATTATAATATTTATAGAAATAAATTTTGGATCTCAAATCTACCATTTAATTTATTAAATACTAAAAAAATTAATAAACAATTTTGTATTCATTATTTGTTTTTTAGGTACGATTACGTATATGGAAATAATAAGACTTTTTTAAAAAATATTAACTTTGTAGAAGCTGCAACATCTGTCTATTTTTTTAATTCAAAAATAAAAATAAAAAAATATTGGGACAAATCTTTTGACCAAAAAAAATACTATAACATAAGTTATAATCACGCTAAAAAAAAAACTCTTTCTATATTAAAAAAATGTTTTAAAGAATTTAAACTCAAAAAAAACTTAAAAAATTCTATTTTAGCACTTAGTGGTGGATTAGACTCTGCTACTGTAGCAGCTATTTTTAAAATTAATAAACATAAATTAAAATCATTTACTGCATTTTACAACTCTAATGATGTGGTAAACGAAACCCAACCCGCAAAAAAAATAGCCCAAGAAAATTGTAAAAGTTGGAAAAAAATAGAAATTAATTCAAAACAATTTTTTAATGAGTGGAAATCGTGTTACGATATTTTCTCTTTTCCTGTTTGCACTAGTTCCTTTTTAGGTTATTTAATTTTATATAAAAAAGTAAAAAAACTTGGATACAAAAATATAATAAATGCTGGAGTGGGTGATCACTTTTTTCTTGGAAATTTTACAGTTTTAAAATATTATTTAGCAGATTTATTTTTTAATAAAGATAAAAGTTTTATCTTAGAACTAAATTGTTGGATCAAAAATTTTTCAACATTAGAATTTCCAAAAACTCAAGAATTGTTTTTTAAATTTCTTAAAAAACATAATTTTAAAAAATATGGCAAGTTATATAGTTATAAATTATTACCTGAATTAACTGGTTCTAATTATTTAAATAAAAGGCTTTATAATAAAGATTTAAATATTTTCAAAGGATCAAGTTTTATAGATGCTTATCAAAAACAAGCCATCTGGTTTTCAGAAAGACAACCAGGATTACTACCATTTTTAGAAATTGAAAATTTTACCCAATTAAAGTCCATTGATCCATTTGATCAGATTAAATTAAAAAATTTTTTTTATAACTTGAATCCAAAATTTAAAATTAAGAATGGTATTGGCAAAACAATTATTAGAGATGTTTTAAAAAAAAATTTACCTGAATGTGTTTTGGAAAATAAAAGCAAGATAGGTTTTAATGTACCATTTTCAAGTTGGATGTTAGAAGATAATGAAATGCATAGTTTTATTTTAAAAAAAATTAAATTGTTTAAAAAATTACCTTTTAAAGATATAGTTAAGATTGAAAAATTAATTTTAGATTTTAGTAATAAGAAGGCTTATTTGCAAAACACTGAAAATAGTATGTTCATATGGCAGATAACGAACTTGGTCATGTGGTATTGTAAAAAAAATTTCATATAGAATTAAGAATAATTTTTAATATAAAATGATTGGTATTATATTAAAAATGTTTAAGATATAAAAAACCTTGAGTAATTTTAAATTTTAAAAAATGAAAAATAAAATAATAAGACGATATATTATGATTTTTTATCTAAATAATTTAAAAATTAAATATATTTATTATTTTACAAAATTTTTAATTCAATATTATTTATATGAAAAATTATTTGTTAAATTTGAAGAAAAAAAATTTAATTCATTAATTAAATTTAAAAAATTTCAGGTTAATTGGTTTTCTTTTAATTGCTATTACTGGCTTAAATATGTTGATAAAATGACAGGTAGAGTTCTTGAGATAGGAAGTTTTGAAGGATTTAGTACTTTATTTATTTTAAATAAATTAAATTTTAATTATTTGGATTGTGTAGATCCATGGTATGGAAATGAAGAAATGTTTGATACCAAAGTAGCTGAGAAAGGATTGAAACCAAATTTATCAGAAAAAAATTTTGATTATAATTTGAGAGAATTCCAGGGTAAATTTAATAAAATTAAACTAACATCTGATGAATTTTTTTTGAAAAATAAGCAAAATTATAATTTAATATTCATTGATGGATCGCATGAATATAAAGCAATATATAACGATTTAAAAAATTCAATGAATTATATTAACAAGGGAGGAATTATAATTATTGACGATATTTTTTTTAATTATTATAAAAATTTAAATGAAAATATATTATTTGCGGTAACAAAGTGTTTAGAGGAAAAAAAAAATTTCAAAATTTTAAATCTTAACTATAGACAGCTAATTTTAAAAAATGAGTAGATATGTTACAAAAGATAAAAATTTACCTAATACAATAGGTAAAGATTTTCCATGGGGAAGATTAATACAGCCTACTGAGGCTGCAAAAGCACTTGCTTTCATGACTTCTGAAGAGTCTCGGCTTATGACTGGCAGCATAATTGATTTTGACCAGACTGTTTCTGGATGGTATGCTGATTATAATGCACCTCCAAAACTAAAAGATACAGACCTAGGTATATAAATTTATGAAAAATATTTTTGGTCAATTTCCTGGGGGAAGGTTCTTAGGCAAAGAGGAAATAAAAAATGTATCTGAAGTTATAAAATCTCGTTCACCCTATAGATTTTCAGGATTAGGTTTAAAGATGTATTGTAATAAACTTGAAAAATCCATGGCTAATTTTGTTAATAAAAAATATGCTTTGGTTGTTAACTCTGGAACAGCAGCTTTACACTGTGCTTTAAATGCAATTGGAGTTAAACCTGGAGATGAAGTTATAGTACCAGCATATGGTTGGAGTGCTGATCTTATGAGCATTATTATGGTTGGAGCAGTTCCTGTAATTGCTCCCGTTTCAATAGATGTTAACTTAGACTTAAAAAAAGTTAAAAATTTAGTTACAAAAAAGACTAAAGCTTTGATTATAATACATATGAGAGGGTATCCATGTAATTTTACAAATATCGTAAGTTTTTTTAAAAAAAATAATATACCAATAATTGAAGATTGCAGTCAGTGTTTTGGTGGTTTTTTGCCCAATAAAAAAAGAGTTGGAAGTCTTGGGGATATATCAACAATGTCACTTCAATATAATAAGATGATAACATCAGGAGAGGGGGGAGCAATAATGACTAACTCTTCAAGATATCATTCATCGTGTGTTAGGTTTCATAATCTTGGAATGAATAGAAAAATTGGTAGTGATCCAAGAAAAACTAATGATCCAATAGGACCATATTCAATTATGTCCAGAGGATTTAATTATAGAATGTCAGAAATAACAGCTGCAGTTGCATTTGCTCAATTAAAAAAGATAAAAGATATTATTAAAGGTTGTAAAAAAAATTGGTTGTTAATAAAAAGCATACTTGAAGAATTTGAAAAAAAAAAAATTTGTAAAATTAAAAGATTAAGTAAAGACTGTTCTTCAAATTATGCATTTATTGGTTTTGAAAGATCAAAAAGTATTTCTCATAACAAATTTATAAAATTATTGGAAAAAAATAAAATTAAATTTTCTCATGTAAACTTAAAGGATTCACATCATTTTGAGATATGGAAACATTTTTTGAAAAGAGAAAAAATAAAGTTTATAGATAAAACTGATAGAAATAGCCACTCAAATCTTAGTGTAAATTATTTTTGTGAAATTAATTCTGGAAAATAAACCCTATGTTTAAATTAAAGTTCATAAAAAACGAAACTTGCGAAATTTTATTCGATCAAAATATTTTTCTTAAAAAAAATATAACATTAAAGTTAAAACCTATAGTTAAAAAAAATCCTACTTTTATTTTTATTGATAAAAATTTATTTAGTAAAATGGATTTAAAACTTTATTGTAGAAAACTCAAAACGGAATTAAATGCAGAAATATTTCTATTGAAAGGTGGAGAGCATGTAAAATCTTTAAAAACTTTTCAAAAATATATAAATAAAATATTTAATAAAGGTGTTACTGCTAAAAGTTTTATTATAGCAATTGGTGGAGGAACAATAATTGATCTAGCAGGTTATATTGCATCAGTCATATATAGAGGGATTAGTTTTCTGTCAGTTCCAACCACACTTTTAGCTGCTGCTGACGCCGCTATATCATGCAAAAATGCTTTAAATCTAAATAATGGTAAAAATCAAATAGGATCTTACCAGCTACCTAAAAAGATATTTATAGAAACAAGATATGTTTTTGATTATTTGGATACAAGATACTTTTGGGATGGATTCGCCGAGATAATAAAACATGGAATTGGTCATTCTAAAAAATTATTAGAATACCTAGAGAAAAATAATTCATCTTACATAAAAAGAAAAATTATAAGAAATCTAAATAAAAAAGAAAAATTAGAATTCATAAAAGATATTTCTAAAATACTTAGACTTTCGATAGGTAGCAAATCAATTTTATTTAATAAGAAAAATAATGAACTTCAGCGTGTTTATCATTTTGGTCATACTATTGGTCATGCATTAGAGATAGCAACAAAACACAAAGTTTTTCATGGTGAAGCAATTACGATAGGAATGTTAGTAGCAATTGAACTTTCGATAAAAATTTTGAATTTGGACAAAAAAGTGTTGATCTTATCAAAAAAATTATTTGAAAAATATCACCTTATAACTCACATTGATAAGGATAAATTTCATCAAAAATTATTTGAAAAAGCCATGGAGAAAGATAAAAAATATTTTGATGAAAAAAATTATTTCATTTTGATGAATAAGCTTTTTGATATTAAAGAAACAACTGACCCAATAGATAAAAAGGATTACATGAAAATATTGAAAAAATATATTTATTAATGAAAATTATAAATTTTGCAATCATTGGTCTTGGTAGAATTGGATCCATTCACCTTGAAAATATGATTGATAACGAGAATATTAATGTCGAATGTATTTCAGATACAAATACTACAAAGCTAAATTTTTTCAAAAAAAAATATAATTTAAATGTTTGTGAAAATATTAATAGAGATATTTTTCAAAATAAAAATATTGATGCAATTTTAATAGCAACACCAACTAGTTCTCATCTACAATTAATTTTAAAAGCTATACATCATGAAAAATTTATTTTTTGTGAAAAACCAATTGATCTTGATTTAAAAAAAATTAATAAATTTAGCAGACTTTGTGAAAACTATGAAAAAACTTTACAAATAGGTTTTAATAGAAGATTTGATCCTACAGTTGAATGTATTTTGCAAAAATCAAAACAAGGATTGGTTGGAAAAATTGAAAAATTAATTATAACCAGTAGAGATCGAAATCCACCTTCAGCCAGATACATTAAATCTAGTGGTGGAATTTTGCGAGATTGTTCCATACATGATATTGACTTGATGCTTAATTTTTTTAAAGATGATAAAATAAAAGAAGTGTTTTGTTATGCTTCCAATTTATTTAATTTAGAAATAAAAAAACAAAAAGATTTTGATACAGTGGTATCTCTTTTTAAGACTAAAAAAGGAAAAATTTGTATTATTAATAATTCTAGGCATTCTGCTTACGGTTATGACCAAAGAATCGAAGTTTTTGGCAATAAGGGCATGATACAAACTAAAAATATAAGAGAAAAACACATAAAAGAATATTTAAAAAATAGTACGGGTAAAAGCCAGAATTATTTAGACTTCTTTATAGAAAGATACTCTGATTCATTCAAAAAAGAACTTGATGTTTTTTGTAAATCAATATTTGAAAGAAAAAAATCAAAAGTTAGCTTTAAAGATTGCAAGAACGCCCTTTTAATCTGTGAGGCACTTTATAAATCAATAAAAAAAAGAAAATCAATAAAAATAGAATATTAATTTTTTAGAGAAAATAAGTATTGAATTAATAGCCATCTTGTTGCATATCTAATCAATAAAATTAAGCCTGAAATATTATTAAAAACTCAAATGTCAACTTTAATAAGTGCTTTTAAGATTCTTAAAGTATATAAATTTAAACTTAGATACAGAAATGAACAAAATCACAATTTATTTGCCAATTGAAATTAAAGTTAGAGAACTAAATTCCCATGTTCTCTTATCAAAATTTGCTTCCAAGTTAGGAATGAGAATTTATATTGGGTCAAAGGATGCAATAAAAAGATTATTGAAAAAAAAAAATGATAAAGCAGGAGCAATTATTGTTAAAGGTGGAATGGAAATGTCTAAATTATTGGAAATTAAAGAAAAA
>Ga0209223_10001437_pt1 | contig 25937 bp, 24 predicted proteins | sample COG_06_FD_184750 | JGI IMG/M metagenome (GOLD analysis project Ga0209223, IMG submission 184750) | Pelagic Microbial community sample from North Sea - COGITO 998_met_06 (SPAdes) (version 2) | ecosystem: Environmental > Aquatic > Marine > Neritic zone/Coastal water | place: Helgoland, sampling...
TGACCTCATCAACGCGGGCAAGCAAACGGTCACATTGCTTCCCGGCGCCAGTATTTTTGACTCCGCCACCTCCTTTGGCATGATCCGCGGCGGGCATGTTCAGGTTGCGATTCTGGGTGCGCTGGAGGTTTCCGAGCACGGTGATCTGGCCAACTGGACCATTCCAGGAAAAATGGTCAAGGGAATGGGAGGTGCGATGGATCTCGTCGCCGGCACACCCCGCGTCATCGTGTTGACCGACCATGTCTCCAAAGACGGCTCACCCAAGATCGTGAAACACTGCAGCCTGCCCTTGACCGGAGTGGGCGTTGTTTCCCGGATCATCTCTGACCAGGCCGTGTTCGATATCGACGATGAGGGACTGGTTTTGGTGAGGAGTGCGCCAGGAGTTGACCTCGATTCGTTGCACGCATCCACCGGAGCGCCATTTCGCGTAGCACCCACCTTCACGAGCGCAGAGCCTGCGCCATCATGAGCATCATTGTCGGATACCGCAGAACCCCTGCGGTCGATTTTTAGGCGGCGCTATCGCTCCGGGTCACCCCATTGGCAGCTCTGGTGCTCGCATCGTCGGCACGCTTTCCAGGATGCTGACCCAGCTCGAATCCGGAACCCTGGGTGCGGCCGTAATGTGCGGTGGTGGCGGTCAAGGATCTGCCGTCATTCTTGAGGCTAAGTAAAGGATTCCCCCACGCCCCGCGTCGCCACCAATCACGGCTTACTGTTGCCCGGTAATCGGTCCTTCAAGTGCATCAAAGTCGATCGGTTCCGCCGGAAGACTACCTGGGTTTTCTAGGCGCAAATGAAGCTCATCGATCCAGAGTGCTGCCACCACCGGCTGGGAGAGCGTGGCGCCTCTCAGGTGGCCGCCTGATGTTCTGTCGGCACTGATCGCATGCAGGTGCAGACCTGGGATGGTCGCGCCGGTGCTGGCATCGGGGTATCGAAAGCCCACCAGAGTGCCCGACCACTGCTCAAAGGCGAAGCGGGCCTCAGCTTCGATCACCTCTTCCAATGTTTCCCCCTCGTATTCGGGGGTTCCCACGGTCCGCAACAACACATCGTGGAAGTTGCCCTCAATTTTGAGAGCACAGACCACCTGTTCGTGGTCGACATGGGTGTCTTTGAGGTATCGATCGAGGGCATCATTGATGCCCTCGAAATCAAGACCCTGCTCAAGGGGAAGGTAGTGGGCGATGCCGCCGTGGGCGGCAATGCCAAAGGCGAGGGTGTCTTCGGGCGTGGCAACACGGGGAGTGCCGTCCTGCGGAACGAACCACGTCTCTCCAGAGAGGCTGATGACTTCGCCCCCCAGGTTGTCCATGACCCCCAGCCCCAAAATGCTTCGGGAGAATTCAGCCTCGATGGTCGTTGTTCCCACGAAGTCGCCGGCAAACAGAGAAGAAGCTTCGCGATCTTGGTCGACGTGACCGTGGCCCAGCCTGCCTAGTCGGCTCGAGCGAAGGGCTTGCAGGACATTGTCAAACACAATGGCCAGCATAGGGCAGGGTGAATCGCGCTGCAGTGCGGGTTGGGGGAAGTGCCTCAAGACGCGGACCAGGAAACGCAATGTCACAACAAATTTGTAACTTTTTGTGACATTATGGGAGGGAGATTTGTGGAAAAAAAGGAATGAAACAATGTGGTTAGACGACGTATTTGGTGTGAAGAAGCCAGTCATCGCGATGCTGCATTTGATGGCGCTTCCGGGTGACCCAGGCTATGACGCGGTCGGCGGAATGGCCGCCATCCTGGAGCGAGCCGGCCGGGAGCTGAAAGCCCTGCAATCTGGCGGTGTTGATGCGGTGATGTTTTCCAACGAATTCAGTCTTCCCTATCTCACCAAGACGGAACCCATCACCTCCATTGCCATGGCGAGGATTATCGGCGAATTGCAGCCTGAGATTTCGGTGCCTTTTGGTGTGAACTTGTTGTGGGATGGAATAGCCTCTATCGATTTGGCGGCGGCGACAGGCGCTTCTTTTGTGAGAGAAATCTTCACGGGCGTGTACGCGAGCGATTTTGGGCTGTGGGATACCAATGTAGGACAGGCCGCGCGGCACCGAGCTCGTTTGGGGGCTCAGGGAGTGAAGTTACTGTTTAACATCGTTCCCGAGTCCGCGACCTACCTCGCTCAGCGCGACATAGTGGATCTGACAAAGACCACTGTCTTTGCCACCTTGCCCGATGGCTTGTGCGTGTCCGGTCTCACTGCGGGGGCTGAAACGGACACGCAGATTCTGACCCAGGTGAAGGGCGCCGCAGGCGACGTGCCGGTGTTCGTTAACACCGGCGTGAGGGCCCATAACGCGCAAGCGCAACTGTCGGTCGCAGATGGCGCGGTGATTGGCACTTATTTCAAGAGGGATGGGGTATTTGAAAATGAAGTGGTTGGTTCTCGCGTGAAAGAGCTGATGGCAGAAGTGAAAGCACTTCGTTCCTAGGTTGTCGGTGGTGCTCTACACGCTGAGCTCGGCGCTAGCCTAGAAACGAAAGGTTTCCCCGAACAAGGAGGTTGTGGGAATGAATACAGAACACAAAGTAGTGGTGGCTATTGCCGCCTCACGAGAGGGACAAGCGCAGGCACTCGCGTCGCGACTGGAAGAAGTCGCAACTGCCTCCTGGGGGGAAGACGGGGTAGTGAGCTATGCCGTTCACACACTTCCCGATACGCCGGGTTCGTTCATGATGGTGGAGGTATATTCCTCAGAGGAAGCTTTTCAGGACCACCTCTCTACAGAACATGTGGTGGCCTTCATTGCTGACCTGCCAACTCTTGTTGAGGGAGACCTGGTTGTGTATCAAGGAGCACCTGAGCACTATTCGTCCGGGCTAAAAGGGCTGTTATAACGATGGCTGTTGAATCGAGCGTGAACAAAATCGGCTACCAGCTTCCGGACTGGTCTTTGGACGACTTGTCCGGAACGGCGGTGCACCTGGCAGAACCTGGCCATCGGGCGACCCTGCTTGCTTTTGTCTGCAACCACTGTCCTTACGTGCAACACATCGAGACTGCATTCGGCGCCATGGTGTCATCTTTTGCCTCACGAGGCCTGCGTACGCTGGCCGTTATGAGCAACGACACAGACTCCTACCCACAGGATGGAATTGAAGGAATGACCGAGCAGGCTTCCAGGGCTGGATGGGACTTCCCCTACCTCTTGGATGCGGAACAAGGTCTTGCCTTGGAACTGGGTGCTGTCTGCACTCCGGACTTTTTTCTCTTTGACCCCAGCCTGAAGCTGACCTATCGCGGTGCTTTTGATGCGGCCTCGCCGAAGAACGGTAACGCCGTAACGGGAGAACTTTTGAGCGCTGCCATTGAGCACACCTTGGCAGGTAGCCCAACTCCCTTGCCACACCGACCCGCGATGGGCTGCGGTATCAAATGGCGCGAGGGTAAAGAGCCAGAGCCCGCATAATGGTTGATGTCTCAACAGACCGTCGAAAACTGCTTGCTAGCGAACGTAAGCAAAAAATTCTGGAATGGGTTGCCGCTGAAGAGGCAATCGATTTTGCCAGCCTTGCCAGGCTCTTAGACGTCTCTGTCATGACCGTTCGTCGTGATGTGGGAAACCTGGTCGACCAGGGATACATGACCTTGACCCGGGGGGGCGCATCTGCGCTCCTGTCTCGATCCCTCGATATCTTGGTCAACCCTCGTGCCAACGACTCCAGTGTCGCTAAGGCACGGATTGGGGAGTATGCCGCACGCAATATGACTCCGGGGAACGTGATTTTTGTCGGAACGGGTTCAACTACTGCTCAATTCATTCAATTCCTGAACCCCGATCAGGACCTCACGGTGATCACCCCCTCGCTGCCGCATGCATCCTTTCTCGCCTCCCGTGGCATCCGCGTGATCAGCACGGGTGGCCTGGTGGTGACTGAGGACTTGGCCCAGAGTGGGGATATTGCGACCTCAATGATTTCGCGGTATTACGCGGACATGGCGGTGATGGGCGGCAATGGTATTTCTCACAGGACAGGTTTGACAGAAGTCGATGTCGAGATCGCCGAGCTCAACCGCCACATGATAGAACAATCGGCCGAAACCTGGGTGTTAGCAGACTTGTCTAAGGCTGGAGTCAAGAGTCCTTTCCAGGCGGCAGCACTGGCTGATGTTGATTCGATCGTGACCACCCAGGATGGATTAGATCTGTTTGAGCACGAGGTAGACGGAGCATGCACTGTCATCAGCACACCGTTGTCTACTTTCACCTTTGCTCCGGACGCATAAATAACATTTCTTAACATTTTTAGTGTAATATTTTGTTCTAAAGGGACGATCCGAAAAATTCTTCGGACGTTCGCTCAGGTTGGGTCAGTGCCGCGCTTCGGCAGCATTAAGGCTTCTAGGAGGATTTTATGACCACCGATCTCGACGCCGCGCTCCAGGACGCCCTTGGTTTCGTATGTTCCTACAGCGATACCCATAACTAGGTCTTGGGACATGATTTACCTCCGTATTTAGGGTGTGGTTTCTCTTTCTAAGGACTGTGGAAAATCCGACACAACCTGAGTGATGAGGCGAGAGAGCCCTTCCAGGTCATCCAGAGAACAGACCTCCGTGCCGGTGTGGGTATATCGGGTGGGCCAGCTCAGGTCGATGACGGGGGTACCGCCATTGACGAGCTGAACGTAGGAAGCATCCGTCAGTAGGCCGACCGTGGCATGACGCTGAAGGTTAAGGCCTGCTGCCTCAGCCGACGCTTCGGTGTGTGACACCAATGCGGGGTGGGGAATCACGCCATTGAGGGTTCCCCGTCCGTGGAAGCTGTACAAGCCCATGACGGGTCCAGCCCCCACTCGAACACCATTGGGGGTTCCCATCTCGGGTGTATCCCCGGCAGCAACCAAGTCCAAAGAAATGGCAGCGGTGGGCTTCAGAGTTTCCGCAGCGAGCATTGCCCCACGGAGGTTAAATTCTTCCTGCACGCTCGCGACCAAGACAACATTGACTGGGGCAGGGTTCTTAGAGAGGTGCTCACCGAGTCCCATCAAAACGGCGCAGCCCCCGCGGTCATCCAGGCTGGTGGCGGTCACGCGGTTGTTTGCCAGATGCTGGAATCGAGGTTCATAAGCAACGTGATCGCCGACCCTTATTCCCAAATCCTCCACATCTTCCACTGAGCGTGCTCCAACGTCGATATAGGCCTTATCGATGGTGGGGACCTGGTATTTCATCGATTCCGGGGTGAGGTGGTGTGGTGGTGTGCCCATCACACCGGCAACAGTCGATCCACCGGATGCGCGAATCGCCACGACGCTGCCGGGCAACACTCTTTCTGGCAGTCCTCCAAGGCGCACTACCCGGATGAAGCCGTCATCCTCAATCTTGGTGATGACCATGCCCAACTGGTCAGTATGGGCGAACACCATGACCGTTTGATCAGAGGGCGAAGCGGAAGGAAAGTGGGCCATAACGTTCCCGAAGGAATCAACATCGACCCGCTGGGACAACGACGCAAAATCTTCACGCATGTGCGCAATCATGGGGTCTTCCCGGCCCGAGGTCGCGATGGTCAGGCAGTACTTTTCCAGCCGTTCGACGAGGGTCATGATTCTTTGGGCTCCTTTTTTGTCTTGGCTACCATGCGACGTTTGTCGACGTAGACGTTCAAGACCATTATGCCCACGACATCCGTTCTTTGCACCAGTCCTTGGAGGACATGAAAAAGGCAGCCGGGCCCGCAGTTCTCGTGAGTAATTCCGAGCCCTGGCGGGGATTTAGCTTCTTGGAGGCGCGCTGGAAAACTAACAAGCTTCATTTTGTGCGCCTGAACCCCGATGAAAAAGTACTCCTGGAGCAGGAGGTGTCGCAGATATGGCAAACAACGTAAGTAAACCTTTCTATTCCGCCTTGTTGAAGCACGGGCTAGAACACGAGGAAGTCACCGTCGTTACCAACGACCTCACCGCCAGTTGCGAAGCGGATGGCTTCCGCGATGCTTTCCCGGAGCGTTATGTTTCGGCAGGGATGGCGGAGCAAGCCTTGATTTCCTCTCTTTCGGGGATGGCCACTGAAGGGCTGTATCCGATTTACACTTCGTTTGCCGTATTTTGCACGAGGCGGCCCTACGAACAAGTGGCGCTCACGCTCGCTTACCCTGCTCGCAAGGCAACGATTGTGGGGTTTCTGCCGGGATTAATGACCCCCGGTTGGGTGACCCACCAGGCTCTGGATGACATTGGACTGATGAACGGCCTGCCGAACATGACTGTGGTGGAAGCAGCCGATGCCAAAAATATGGAAACGCTGCTTGACGCGGTGTACCCGATTCAAGGCCCCACCTATAGTCGGGCGCTTCGGGGCGAGGTGCCCCGGCTGTTTGATGCACCCCTCGAGATCGGCCGACACCGGACACTGTTCGAGGGCGAAGACATCCTCGTCGTGGTTTCTGGCCACCTGACAGCGGCCACCCAGCGCATTGTGTCGGAGATTCGAGAAGAAAACCCTGGGGTGAGATTAGTCAATGTCTCGACGTTGACGCCCTTTGATGATGTCGCGCTCTATGAAAAGCTCTCCCGCGCCGCAACCGTCATCACGGTAGAAAACCATTGGGTCACGAGCGGGCTGGGTCGCATCGTGGGCGAGGTGATTCTTGAGCACGGCTATTCCACCCGACTGCTCCGAGTGGGGGTGAAGGACACCTTCACTCACGGCGGGAGCCCTAGTTATCTGGAAAATTTCTATGGAATTGGGGAGAGCGATATTCGAAACACCATTCTGGGAGCGCTGGGGAGGGAACACGACGAGAACGTCGCCACTCGCACGGCAGGAACGGTAGGCCTTACTGAGGGAGTTGCGGAGGGTCTTTAGCCCGCCGGAACCTTTGTCGGTCCTCGCCTGTCACTTCAGCGCCAAAGGTGACTTTGTCACACCATGGTTCCAAGATGCTTCGGGAAAACTCGGCCTCAATTGTCGTGGTGCCGGAGAAGTCCCCTGCAAACAGGGAAGAGCCCTCGCGGGCCTGGTCAACGTGACCCGTGGCGGGGTCCACATCGTTTCCTCGAATAACAGTCCATCCCGTGGCACCCAGCGCTCCGGTGACGTCCGCTTCCATCTGAACCTGGGTGTCCCACCCTGCCGTGTTGGCTGATTCGCCAAGGTCACCGCTAGAAATTAGGTAGCCGGTCTGCGGTGAGAGGCTGGGCCGCGTGACGGGGGTGGGGTGAGTTGAGGGACTTCCTTCTGATTCTTGGTGGGCCACGAGGGCGTGGACGAGTGGTGCAGGGGAGGTGTAGAGCGCTCGGTAGTTATCCACACCCATGATGCACGCTCTGGCCATGGCCGGACTCCCTCGCTGGAATTGGTCTGATGTTTCGACTGGTCTTTAGCGCACTGAATTCAGTTTGGGGTGGTCACCACCAAGGCACCCCGGGCGGGGACTAAGTTGTGAGGCAGACGAAAGAGTCGGATGTAGCGGTTTACGCAAAGTCAATCCACCTCATCTCCACCCCAAAGGGACAGTATTCATGACAACCAGTGACCTTGATGTGAACCTCATCGCCACATTTCGCGCCATTGCGGGAAGCGAAAGGGAGGTGCGTCGAATGATTGTCGAGTACGGCGGTGTCGTTCGGGCAGAGCCGGGAAACGTCTTTTTCGAGGTTTACACCGACGCCGATGACGAAGCAAACTTCGTCATCATTGAGCGCTATCAACACCAAGCAGCCTTCGATGGGCACCTCGCTACGGAGGTGGGAGCAGTTTTTAACCAAGCCCTCACTCCCCTCATAGAAGGAGCAGCGTCAGAATTGCAATTCCTGACCCGTCGCCTGTAGTTCCACCCTCTGATACGAGGGTCAGCACCGGATCAATCCCCAGGCGCTGTGAGGTGTCACTTATTCCTCGCGGTCGCCCGTGGAGACCTAAATCCCTAGAGCTGCTTCTTCCAGTGTCCCGGCGGCGCTCGGTCCGGGCGACGAGACGTGGCCTGCCAGTGGGAGGATTCGATCATGGACGGCATCGAGAATGTCCTTCGTGGTCACGAAGTATTCCCACTCGAGCTCCGCGGGAGGGGCAATCCAGTTTCGTGCACCCAGCACCACAACCGGTGCATCCAGGTCATCAAAAGCGTGCTGGCTGACGGTGGTTGCCACCGTGTTGAGCCAACTTCCCCGAAGGTTTGCGTCTGACACGCAGACCAGGCGGCCTGTTTTGCGAACAGACTCCAAGAGCTGGTCGTAGTGAAAGGGCACCATCCACCGGGCATCGATTACCTCTACACCGAGACCGTGGTGGCGCCGGAGCTCGTCTGCTGCCTCAAGGCTGCGGGAGAGGGTCGCGCCCAGAGACAGGATTGTCAGATCAGTTCCCGCGCGGACGACGCGCGGTTCTCCTAGGTCGGTGCGGTAATAATCGCGGGGGACACCCTCGGGATGGACGGTTTCGACTGTGTCGTAGAGGCGCTGGCTTTCAAAGAACACCGTAGGGTCCTGGGAAGACAGCGCCGCAGCCATCATTCCCTTGGCGTCCCGAGCGGTGGCCGGGAAGGCTACCTTGAGCCCTGCCACGCCAGCGACCATGGACGACCAGTCTTGTGAATGCTGGGCGCCGTATTTTGCCCCAACTGATACTCGCACGACGAGGGGAACGCTGATGAGCCCCCCAGACATCGCCTGCCACTTGGCCATCTGGTTGAACAGTTCATCGCCTGCCCGACCAATAAAGTCCGCATACATCAGCTCCACCACGGCGCGCCCACCGCTAAGGGCGTATCCCACACCCGCGCCAACAATGGTGGCTTCCGAGATGGGTGCATTGAAGAGGCGGTGGCGGGGGAGGAGTTCTGTCAGGCCCCGATAAACGCCAAAAGACCCGCCCCAATCCCGATTTTCCTCTCCCCACGCTGCGAGCCGATTATCGTTGGCGAAATGCTCCGCCAACGCTTCGAACAGGCCATCACGGAAGGTGATGGCTTTCGCTCCGCTCAAGACGGTGTCGCCGTCTTTCCCGCTCCTGGCCTTCTTTCCCAGGGCGAGGGCATGGGGGAGCTCCGCCAAAGGAACGAGGGTTTCTCCTGCTGGCGCGTCGGCTAGGTCGATCAGTTCGTTACTAAAGGTCATCGCAGCAGGGGTGCGGGGGTCTTCGCGCAGAGCGAGGCGCGGCGAGAGCTCGTCATCGATGGCGAGGATGAGCGCTTGCCGAATGGTCTCGCGCGCGGATGAAATCCATTCCGATTCGGTGCTGTCTGTGATGACACCACCGGAGCGCAAATACTCGACATAGCGCGTGACGGGGTCTTCAGCGTTCCAGGCTTCGACTTCTTCTTTTGATCGGTAGGAGGAGGCATCCGACGGCGAATGTCCTGAGAGACGGTACGTCTGGCAATCGATCAGCACCGGTCCTTCGCCGCGCTCGATGATGGTCCGGGCCCTCTCCATCGCATCAATGACGGCTAAGGGGTTGTTTCCATCAACGGTTTGAGCATGCATGCCCTCCACGTTTACCCCGGCACCAATCCGTGACACATGGTCAAAGGCCATGGTTTCACCCATGGGTTGACCACCCATGCCATAAAAGTTGTTGACGATGAAGAAAATGACAGGTAGTCCGCCGGAGTGCGCGTCATCCATCAGGTTTCGCAACTGACCCATGCTGGCGAAGTTAAATGACTCCCACATCTGACCTGTCCCTGTCGCAGCGTCACCGACGCTCGCGACGACGAGACCGGGTGTGTCGGTGAGGCGATGATAGAGACCGGCACCGGTCGCAAGGGGGCCTGAGCCGCCGACGATGGCGTTGTTGGGATAAATCCCTAGCGGCGGGAAGAATGCATGCATGCTTCCCCCAAGGCCTCGGTTGAATCCCGTCTTTCGGCCAAAAGTCTCCGCTGTCATGCCATACAAAAGGTAGTTAATGGCCTGCTGGGTGGGTTCAGGGGAAGGCATCTTTGCCGTGACAACATCCCAGGTCTCGCCATCGCCCCATTCTTGGAGCATGCGAGCAAGAAGGACGGGGTCCAGGGAGGAGATTGCGGAGAGACCCTTTGCCAGCACTTCGCCGTGGCTGCGGTGGCTGCCAAAAACTTTGTCTTCGGCGCCCAATGCGAAGGCTTGGCCCACTGCGGCCGCTTCCTGGCCAATCGAAAGGTGCGCGGGGCCAAGGTGCACATATTCGATGCCCTCATAGGATCCCTGGCGCTTGATGTTATCGAGCATCAATTCGAACTCGCGGACCACAATCATGTCTTTGGCAATGGCGGTGAGTTTCTTGTCACCTAGGCGAGCGCGCTCAGCAGAGAGGTCGGCTTGGTAGGCGTTGATGGGTATAGGCCGGCTGACCAACTCCGCCGACGCTCTGGTTACCCGGGGGTCAATAAAGAGCTCTTTGGTCATGCGGCTGCGCCTTTCGCCTCAGCACCGGAACCGGTGCTGAGCAGGTCGATGTTTTCGATGGAATCTGCGATGGCCGCAAGAGTCCTGGCTGCCTCTGCGCCATCTAGGGCTCGGTGGTCGAAGGTCAACGAGAGGGGCAAAAGGGCAGGAATTTCGGGACTTTGTTGGTGAATCGCTCCCACACCAAGGATGCAACTCTGTGGAGCATTGAGGACGGGAGTGAACCAGTGAACACCAAACATTCCCAGGTTGGTAACCGTGAAGGTGCCATGTTCCATATCGGCGAGTTCAATTTTTCCTGCTCGGGCCTTGTCGACCAGCGTTTTCGTTGCCTCTGCCAGTTCTGGGAGGGTTTTCTGAGAAGCATCCATGACGACGGGAACGACTAAAGCGCTCCCGGTATCAACGGCAACTCCGAGGTTGACGGTGGTGTACTGGCGGATTCCCTCCCAGTCAAAGATGCTGTTGGCTGCGAGGTGCTGCGGGAGCGTCTGGGCAAGGGCGAAGTTGATCATGTCCGAGAGGCTGATACGTGAGCTGCCATGTAATTCTCGATAGGTTCGCAAGCGCTGGTGGAAAGACACCAAGGCGGTTGCCTGGGCGTACCGAGTGAGTGTCACCTGTGCAGAATCCTGAAGGGACTGAGCCATCCGCTGAGCCGTAATTTTTCTGGCGCCGCGCACAGGCACCACCCTGTATTCGCCCACTCCGACTGTTTCGAAGGACGGTTTCATCAGGGGGTTGCCTGCCGGAGCCGGGGAAGCTTTTTGGACCAGCACGTCTGGCACGATGATGCGGCCACCAGGGCCGCTCCCTGCGAGGCCCGAGAGATCGATACCGTTTCTTTCTGCCAAGAGTTTTGCTCGCGGTGATGCCGCTACGGAAGGCGAGTTCCCCGAAAAAGGGGGGATGTCTGGCAAAGGGCCCTGGTTTGCTGGCATAGGGTTCTCAGGGGATTGCTCTCCCGGACTGGGCGCTTCGTTTTCCTGGGAAACAGATTCTCCAGCTTGTCCCATCACCAACAACACCGAGTGCTCAGCTACCTCTTCGCCTGGTGCGCATCGAATTTCAAGAACCACACCATCGATCGGGGCTTCAACATCGACGGCGGCTTTGGCTGTTTCAAGCACAGCCAAGACATCACCCTGCGCAACCGCTGAGCCTAGTTCGACGGTCAGCTCCACGATGACGGCGTCTTCGCCCGCGTTGCCCGTAGTGGGGACACGCACTTCAATCGTCATGAGTATCCGCTCATATGATTAGATAGCACTCATATGAGCGCAGTGTCTAAGGTACCGAATTTCCCCACCATCGTCAAGGAGTGAGAGGAGCTCGCTATCCCCTACGAAACAGGATCAAAGCGGTCTAGTGCTCTTGAAATGGCCCTGGTAGCTCGACGCTATTACGTCGATGACATTCCCAAAAGCGATATTGCTGCTGAGTTTGGTATCTCTCGATTTAAAGTTGCCCGATTGATAGATGATGCGAAGGCCGAAGGAATCGTGAAGATCAGGGTGGAGGTTCCGGCGACGCTCGATCCTGTTCGGGCTGAAAAGCTGCGAGAGGCTTTTGGCGTTCGCCAGGTTTTTGTAGTGGAATCTGTGGAGCAGTTTCCCGGCGCTACAAACGACCTCATCGCCAGAGTCGCTGCGGACTATCTGATGGGTGCCGTCGGGGACGAAGATTTCCTGGGAATTTCTTGGGGTTCAACGGTGGCGAGGGTCGTTGAGGAGATTGATACGCTGCCGGCTATTGACGTCGCACAAATGGTGGGTGGTGTCTGGTCAGCAGACCTGGACACGGATGGCAGCGAATTGGTGCGACGTGTGAGCAGGGTTTCGCAGGGTCAGGCCTACCCGTTGATGGCGCCACTCATCGTCGATTCGTTAGCGACCGCAACAGCACTGAAGGGGGAAGCTTCGATTGTGGATGTCATGGGTAAGTATCCCCGCCTTTCCGTAGCTCTGGTGGGGGTTGGCTCGTGGGTACCAGCGCAATCTTCCCTTCTTCGGTTACTGAGTGAAGCCGATGTGCACGAGGCCACATCATTGGGCGCCATCGCTGATGTCTGTGGCATCATTCTGGACCAGGCCGGAGTGCCCGTGCCAAGCGAAGTTCGAGCGAGGACGCTCTCCATTACCTTCGATGGATTGGGTGCTATTCCCACAGTCGTTGCTGTATCGGGCGGTCGTGGAAAAGGCGCCGCAACTAACGCTGCGCTCCGCAGTGGCGTCGTCGATGTTCTGGTGACGGATTCGCAGTGCGCTCAAGAAATTCTCGATTTGCTTTAGCTCCGGGCGGAGTTGGCAACTTGTACTGACAACATGTTGTGTCTGCGATAACCTGAGCTTGCTATCTAGCTCACCCCTGGTGCGAAAGACGCGGCTCCCATGACCCACTTCGAAACTCCTCCCCTTGAACCTCTGGCTATTCGTTTCGACGCAGAGGTTGCCACTCTGTCGCCACAGGGCCCAACCCTGGAAAGGCGCATGTCGGACCTTGAAGGCCTTTTTGCGGACGAACAGGCCTGGAATGAATCTGCCGAGGGGGAAAACCCCGTTGTCTATCGGGTCGCGAGTTCACCGGTTCCCGAAATTGATAGGTAACTCCCGCAGTCCATTACGACTATTTCGCCGGGGTCAACCGCCGGTGAGCTGTGGATGACAAAAGGGCACCAGCACACCAACCATCAAGGCGAGATCTACCTGGCTATCCACGGCACAGGTGGACTGCTGATGTTTGATGGAGTTCGATCCCGTTGGCTTGATATTTCCCCGGGGACCATCGGCTATATTCGACCGGGCTGGGCGCATCGCGGGGCTTGACCCGGTTTGACAGACACCTAAGTTTGGAAGTGTTGCTTCCAAGGAAGGATGTCTGTGATGCCAGCTGCGAAACCGCCGGAGTTCCGGCGTAGGGCTTTGGACCTCGTCGCGATGGGGGAACCTGTCGCCCAGGTCGCGAAGGGTTTAGGGATCAGTGAGGGAACACTGCGTCGCTGGATGGCGATCGACGCTGTCGACTCGGGACGAGTCGAGGGGCTCACCAGTGCGGAGAAACGGGAACTCATTGAACTGCGTCGGAAGACCCGTGTGTTGGAGATGGAAAACGAGATCCTGAAACGCGCGTCCGCGTATTTCGCCAGGGAGAATATCCTCCCAAAATAGCGTTCCGGTTCGTCCATGAAATGGCTGCCCACGGTTTCCTGTGGCGGTGACGTGCCGGGTTGTGGGGGTCTCTCGTTCCGGGTTTTATGACTGGGTGGGACGGGAACCCTCCGCCCGGTCTGTCCAGGATGCGCAACTGCTTGAGTTGGTTCAGTGGTCGCATGGGCGTTCTCGGGGAACCTATGGTGCCCCAAGGGTTCACGCCGACCTCACCATGGAGCGGGGAGTGTCCTGCGGGAGAAAACGCGTCGCAAGACTCATGAGGGCCGCTGGGATCCGTGGGGTGTTTCACCAGCGCAAACGCCGCGGTTGGAAGCCCCTGCCTGCGCCGCATGATGACCTCGTGAAACGCCTGTTCACCGCTCAAGCGCCGAACAGGGTGTGGTTTTGTGACATCACCCAACATCGAGCCCGTGACGGGTGGGTGTATCGCGCGGCTGTCGTCGACGCCTACTCATGCCTCGTAGTCGGCTGGTCCATTGGGGACCATTTGCGGTCAGAGCTCGTCGTCGATGCCCTGGAAATGGCGCGTTGGCAACGAAAACCAGCCCCCGGAACCATTGTTCACTCGGACAGGGGAGCGCAATACACCTCCTGGATTTTCGGTCACCGCCTCCGACAGGCAGGACTGCTCGGATCGATGGGGAAAGTTGCTTCCAGTGTTGATAACGCCCTCATCGAATCGTTCTGGTCATCCATGCAAGCAGAACTGCTCGACAGGCAGTCCTGGACCAGCCGGGTTCAGCTTGCCTCCGCCATGTTTGAGTGGATTGAAGGTTGGTATAACCCCGAGCGGCGGCACTCCAGCCTCGGAATGGTCAGCCCCGCCCACTTCGAACAACTCGACAACAACGTCATGGTTGCTGCATGATGCGACCACTAACCGCGAGTGTCCAGAAAAGCGGGTCAAGCCCCCTAAGTAAACAAGGTGGGGTTAGTCAGGCTCACCTCGTCGGGGTCAACCCCGTTCCGAGTCGGGTGATACTCGACAGCAAGAAGACCAAGGTTTGCAATTTTTTTTGGTGGGATGACGCCGGAGCTTCGCGGTTCACCGTTGTTTAGTGAGGGCATGGTGAGAATCTGCCACGAACCACCGACAGAAAATTACGGGTTCACCTGCCGGTTTGTATTGTTGGGATGTGGAGCCTTTGTGCGAGGGCGGAATCACGGGGTGCATTTGCACCCTTGGTAACGACGGATGGTGCAGATGCAAGATTTTGGTGCTGAAGGTAGAGCTGGAGAATCAGGATCGAGACTTTAATTCAATTGACTATGAAAAGAAGGAGATATCGACTCGGTGCCGAAAGTGCAGGACAGTAAACACTCGAACATTCTCCTCCTATGAACGAAAACGAATAGCTTGCCTTTGTGCGACTTCTTCCCCTAGAAGAGCGCCTGGGCGGCTAAACAGTTCTGCCAGAAGGGCAGCTAGTTCACTTCTTCTTCGCGGTCGAGGCCTGCCCACTCAGACAGGATGTTGTAGCGGTCGCGCGCCGCGGTAGCCCAACCGACACCGCGCGGAAAGTCACGCTGAACGACGGCTGGGGTCCAGGAATCCCGGACATCTGCAACAGTCGCGGTGTTGAGAACTGCGGCGGCCTGAACTGCGGCGCCTCGCGCTGTAGCTTCAGGCGCATCTCGGATTATGATTTCCCTCTCAAGGACGTCCGCAAGCAGTTGTCTATACGCCGGAGACCGAGATCCCCCACCCATCACAAGTACGGGTCCGTCAGCACCAGCTCCCGCCGCGCGAATCTGATCTTGGCCACGTACGAGACCGAAGATTACACCTTCGAAAGCGGCAGCGGCGAGCTCTTCACGACTGGTTTCATTGCTCAACCCAGCAAGCACACCTGTTGCGCTCGGTCTTGCTGGCGAGCGCTCTCCATCGAAATAAGCACTCAGAGTGGGTCGGCCAGCGCGGTCGGGGGCCGCGAGCGCAAGAGCAGCGAGCTCCCCTAGGCCTACCCCGAGCAGGCGAGCCACAGTGTCGGTAACCTTGGTCGCATTCAGAGTACAAACAAGGGGGAGGTAACCACCGGTAACGCTGGAAACACCATTGACGTCCCCTGTCATGTCAAACACAGGAGAGGGAGTGGGGGTGAGCACCACACCAGAAGTTCCAAGGCTGTATGCGACTTCCCCGTCACGCATCCCAAGGCCAGCTGCACCCGCGTGCTGGTCACCCGCCCCGGGCCCCACAATGACGCTGGGACGCAAACCCAGCTCAGCGGCAGCCTCCGCAGTGAGATTTCCCGCGGCTTCGTTTGGCGCTAACACGTGGGGGAGCGCTGGTGCCCAGTCCACGCGATTACTCACGAAGCGCTCAAGTAAGTCGGTGCGCCACCGTGATTCGTGGCTGGAATAATAGCCGGTACCCGAGGCATCTGACCGGTCGGTGACGCGCCTCCCCGTCAGCCTGAAAGTGAGATAGTCATGTGGCACGAGGACCCCTGCCAACCGATCAAATAAAGCTGGCTCGTGTTCGCTAATCCACGCAAGCTTGGTAATCGTGAAAGCGGCACCCGGAACTGACCCGACCGCCGACACCCAGGCGGGGATACCCATTTCCTCAATCAAGCGAGCAGACTGCGGGGCAGAAGTTGTGTCGTTCCAGAGCTTAACGGGCCGAATTGGGATTCCTGCCTGGTCAAGCATCACCAAACCGTGACACTGGGCTCCGACACTGATAGCTGCGATATCAGTGCTTGCAATCTCAGCGTCGCGCACTGCTGCTCCAAGGGCATGGATAAGCGCCTCCCACCAGCTCTCGGCTGGTTGCTCACTCCGCGGTGAAAAAGTCTGCGGGTGTGGTGATTGTCCTGAACCCAGTAGCACGCCATCGATGGAATCTCGCAGCTCGACCTTGCAGGACTGCGTTGAGCTGTCAACCCCGGCGACGACTGGCATATGTGCTCCTTGATCCGCTGCTAATTGAAGGATAACCGGGACAAAGCTGCAGGAAGCTTGCTCAGCTTCCCCACAGCGCCCGCTGGGTGCGTCTCAAAGACCTCATCCCATCCGTAACCCTTGCCGCGCATTAGCACGTGGGCAAGAGCGTCACCCCATACAGCCGTCACGAGAGTGCTTCCCATTGCGATAACTCCGCCAGGGTCTCCCTCACCCACAGTCTCGAGAACGACCGTGATATCGGCTCCCCTCCCGAGTGTGGAGTCTGGCTCTGCAGTGAGCGCGATCACCGGTAGGCCGCGTTTCTGGGCAAGAACCATGAGTTCGTTAATCTCAGAAGTCTCGCCACCGCGCGAGATAACAATGAGAACATCGCCCGCGGCGAAAGCACCCATTGTCCCGTGCAACGCATCCATGGGATGCATAAAAAGCGAGGGCGTCCCGCTTACCGAAAGCAGGTGGGCCATACGCCGCGCAATTGAGCCTGAAGTCCCTGAGCCTGCGATGAAGGTCTTCCCCGAGCAGGAGAAAAGCAAATTCGCGACCGCTAGGAACGTTTCGTTCACCTGGTCGGCCACAGCGAGAACTCCCGCCGCCTCACGTCTGATGGCTTCACGGGCAGCCTCCAGGACGTCGTCCTGCGTAGATTTTTTCATGTTGCTTTCCTTCCATGTTTTTATCTCTTGGGGATGGAAAATCTCCTCTAACATTCCGGCGAAAGTGGCCATAACCAAACCCTAGTTGTGACTGCGGACATCCTCGCCGTTCCGGATATATTCAGTGTAAAAGTGGCCCCGATAATTCCCCTAATTCCTCTCCGCCGGTGACTTTCCGTATACGTTTTGATAACGATGGAATAAAGAATCAACCTGTGGTTGAGGTATGGGAGTCAGGGGCCCCAACTGTGAGGCTAACCACGCAGATTGTGCTGTGTCTTCGCACATGATGGCTGACTTGAGGGCAGCTTGAGGCGTTGACCCAATCGTAAACACACCGTGCTTATCCATGATGACGGCAGAGGACCGGTGGCCAGATAGAGTTTCGACAATTCCTCGCCCAATTGAGTCATCGCCAATAATGGCAAAGGGTCCCAGTGGTATCTCTCCACCAAACTCGTCTGCAATCGCGGTCAAAACACAGGGAATTGGCCGACTAGAGCCCGCGAAAGCTGAGGCATAGTTTGAGTGGGTGTGGACAACACCCCCGACCTCAGGCATGTGGCGATAGACATAGGCGTGGGCAGCTGTGTCACTCGAAGGGCTCAGGGTGCCCTCCAGAACATTGCCTTCGGGGTCACACAGAATCATGCTCTCGGGGGTTAGGTCGCAATAGGACACCCCACTTGGCTTAATCAGAAATCCCTCGTCCACGCGAGCTGAAATGTTTCCCCCAGTCCAGACCACAAGGCCTGCACTGTTCAACTCAGAGTGAAGATGAGCAAGCTCCTGGCGAACTTCGTGGTGGGAATGTTCACTCATGACCCACCAGCTCCCGCCGCCTGGCCTTCAGACGCTTCATCACATCATTCGTACCGCGACCAAAATAGTCATGCAACTGGACATACTCGGAGTAGAGGGAGTCATAGGCTTCGGCGGCGTCTTCACGAGGCGCGTAGACCGCCCGCTTGACACGCCCCATCGCTTGGGACGCTTCGCCCACACTCGCAAAGGCGCCGGCCGCAACTGCCGCATGGATGGCTGAACCGAGAGCCGGCCCTTGGTTGGAGTCAATCACACTCAAGGACAATCGAGTCACGTCTGAGTACACCTGCATGAGGAAAATATTGGTCGATAGCCCGCCCGCGACGATCAACTCCGTCACCGGGACTCCCGCTTCGCGGAAAGTCTCGACAATCATTCGAGTGCCAAATGCGGTCGACTCGAGCAGTGCTCGGTATCCATCCTCCGGAGTTGTCGAAAGGGTTTGCCCGACAATGACGCCCGAGAGTTCGTGATCGACCAACACAGAGCGGTTTCCCGAGTGCCAATCTAGCGCGATTAACCCATGTTCTCCGACCTCTTGGGTTGAGGCAAGGTGTGTCAAGTGCTCGTGGATAGTAATTCCGGCCCCTGCTGCCTGCTCAAAATAGGTGCCAGGAACCTGGTTGTTCACGTACCAGGAAAAAATATCCCCCACACCGGATTGGCCAGCCTCATAGCCGTAGGAGCCGGAGATAATCCCTCCATCAACCACACCACACATCCCGGGTACCTCGGCTAGAGCGTCGCTGTTCATGACGTGGCAGGTCGAGGTACCCATGATGGCGACCATCTGTCCAGGATCTGTCGCCTTTGCTGCAGGAGCGGTGACATGGGCGTCTACATTGCCCACAGCGACCGCGATTCCTGCTGGCAATCCGGTCCACTGGGACGCTTCAGGGGTCAGCCCGCCTGCACGATCTCCCAACTGCCCGATGGGGTGTTCGATTTTGTCCTCCGCGAACCCTGCGAAATCAGAATTGAGTGCGCGGAGGTAGTCACGGCTGGGATACGACCCATCCTGAAGGTTACCTTTGTACCCTGCAGCGCAGGCGTTGCGGACATATTCTCCACAGAGTTGCCAGACGATCCAGTCCGCCGCCTCTACAAACTTGGCCATCGCACCATAGACCTCGGGGTCTTCCTCGAAAATCTGAAGGCCTTTCGCGAGTTCCCACTCAGAGGAGATTTGACCTCCATATCTTGGGAGCCAGGCCTCTTCCCTCCCCCTGGCGACCTCATTGATCCGGTCAGCGTGTGGCTGAGAGGCATGGTGCTTCCAGAGTTTGACCCAGGCGTGCGGGCGCTCGCGGAATTGGTCCAGAGTCGACAGTGGCGTTCCATCGGCCAGCACTGGCACCATTGTGCACGCAGTGAAATCCGTGGCGATTCCGATGACATTGTTGGGTGAAATCCCAGCCTTGCGGATTGCGGACGGGACAGCGTTTTTCAGGACTGAGGTGTAGTCCAGAGGATCTTGCAAGGCCCAGTCTGGAGGCAGTGGCTTGCCACTAGAGCGCAATATCGTGTCCATCACGGCACTCTCGTATTCGTGAACGCCCGACCCAAGCTCTGCACCATCGCAAACACGCACAACGACTGCCCGACCGGAGAGTGTTCCAAAGTCGACACCCACCACGTATCGATCGGTCAACTCTGCTGACATCGGCTACCTTGCCATTTCTCTCGGACCCTTCACCCTAGCCATACCAGACAGCCTTGACAACGGTCAAATTTCGCCCTAGTTTGAAACAAATAACATTTCTGCACATGGTTAGTGTAATCTTTTGTGTTGTAGCGGTGGGGTTAAGACTAGACGAAAGGATTGCAGCGTGGCGAATCCAGATATCTCGAGTGGGCCAAAGGTGAAGGAACCAATCACGACGGAGCCCAGCAGGAAAAGGCCGATCGGGAGCCCCGGGTCAATAAGCTCGGTGGCACAGGGCGTCCGGAAGGCGTTCGGGCGTGTGACAGACATTAATCTACTGATCGTGCCCTTGATCGGGATTGTAATCGTACTGTCGCTATTTTCTGATGCATTCCTCACAACATCGAACTTTCAAAACCTCCTGCGTATCGCCGCCTTCTTCATAGTGTTGGGCGTTGGCCAGACCTTCGTCATAACTAGTGGGAACATTGACTTGTCGATCGGTTCCATGCTCGCGTTGGTGATGGCCCTTGTTTCCTTCGAGCTTATTGACCCGGGGCTCCCGATCGGCCTTGTCCTGCTGGGCTCCGTCGTGATTGGTGCCTTCTTCGGAACCATTAATGGGTTGATCGTGACGAAACTGAAAATACCCGCCCTGCTTGCGACACTCGGTGGGCTCATCGCCTACCGGGGTGCTGTTCAGCAATATATGTATGGTGGGCAGTACGCGGGCTTTCCCGACGAGATTGTCGCGATTGGTCGCGGCTCGATTGGAATTGTGCCAATTTCTGTCATTATTGCGGCCGGAGCCGTCGCTCTGGGCGTTTTACTTTTCCGCTACACGCGGTTTGGTCGCTACAGCATTGCAATTGGTTCCAACGAAGAGGCTGCTCGCCGTGCGGGCATCAAAGTTGACCGCTGGAAGATTGCCATTTTTGCCTTCCAGGGTGCGATGGTCGGTGTTGCGGCCCTCATGCTGATGGGTCGTATGAATGCGGCACATCCCAACATGGGAGCAATGAATGAGTTGCACGTGATCGCCGGAGTAGTTCTCGGCGGAACCCTGTTGTTTGGTGGGTTTGGCACCATGTTTGGCACCGTTCTCGCGATGATTTTGATCGCGATTTTGGAGAACGGATTGATGCTGGCAGGCGCCGGATTCTACTGGCAACAAATTTTCCTCGGGTTACTAATCATTGCCGCAGTGGCGATTCAGATGTTGAGGGTGCGACAGCGAGGTAGGTATTGATGTTGCGTCCGTCATTCGGACTGAGAAGTATCCGCGGTCAGATGCCTTCAAGGTATCTCTAGGTTTCCATCAAAGCTGATGGGGAGCACAATAATAAGGAGATGGGATAATATGAGAGTGAAAAAAATGGTCGCACTCGTGGCCGTGTCATTACTGCCGCTTGTTGCTTGCACCACCGCCGCCGAAGAAGAGAGCGCGGTCACCGAAGAAAGCAGTGCGACGGTGGAGGAAGTGGAAGAAGATGCATCAGTTCTTTTTCTTTCCTTCACCAACGACATCACTGAGATGGCAGGCCAGATACTAGAGGGCATGAACAGAGAATTTGCATCAGCCGGATTTGCTGTTGACGTTCAGACCGCCGCCCCCGCTGGTGCCGAAGACAATGAGGGATTCGATCGACTGCTGGAGAACGCAATCACGATCGAGCCCGACTATCTCATTGTTCTTCCCTCCTCCTATGACATCACGGAGAACCGTCTTGTTCAGATCGAAGAGGCCGGCATCAAAACCATCGTCGTGAACTACTTCCCGGGGATGCTCGAGAACGAACCACTCATTGATCCGCTTACCTGGATCACTGTGGATGAGCGCCTGATGGGCGAAGTCGGCGGTGAGTACATGGCTGACCAGTACTGCGCAGCGGGCAAGAGTCCAAACGTGCTTCCGTTCTACGGTCCGGCCGCGTCCGAAATCTCCATCCAGCGCATGGGTGGGGCAATCGATAAGTTGAACGAGGGGCTCGCTGCTTGTGGACAGGAAATGGTCATCCTTGAAGAACTTTTCGTGGACTTCAACCGCGAGAAGGCCTTCACCTCTGCAGAGAACATGGCTACCAAGTACCCAAAGGGTGAGCTCGACCTGATCATCGGGGCGAACAGTAACACCGCACTGGGCGCTATGGAGGCCCTCATCGGTCAGAACCGGATTGACGACGTTGACATTCTGGGAATGGGTGGCCAGCTCGACGAGATGGCTGCAATCTGCCGCGGCGAAATTGCTGCAGCTGGATTCCGCGACTCTCTCCGCATGGGCTCAACTATCGCACAGACCATCATGGACACTAATGATGGCCTGCCAGTAGACAAGATCACCTTGCCTCCTATCCCGGTTGTATATGACTGCGAGTCGGTGTTCGAGAACCTTCCCGATATTTTCTGGGAGTATGAAGCGTTCCAGCGCAACATTTCCGAGGAAATGTACGCCCAGTACGCAGGCTAATCACCAACAATTGAAAGCCACTGTGGTCGGTCCGGTAGTTATCGCTGCCGCACCGACCACAGTCGGCACCAATCAGGAGGTCAAATTTTGTACGAGTCAGAAATGAAGGACCGCAGCCCCGGGACCGTGGTTTTGCGCACTGAGAATCTCACGAAACGCTATGGTGGAGTACAAGCTCTTTCCGACGTTAATTTAGAAATTCGCACAGGAGATGTTGTTGCCCTTGTCGGTGATAACGGCGCCGGCAAGTCGACCTTCGCGAAGATGATTTCTGGTGCGATCTCGCCGAGTGCAGGGAAAATCGAATTTCTCGGTAAAAAAGTTGCCTTCAAGGATCCTGCGCAGGCACGTGAACTGGGTATTGAAGCTGTTTATCAAGACCTAGCTCTTGTCCCGCACATCGATGTCGGAGGAAATCTGTTTCTGGGTCGTGAACCCGCACCTATGGGTCTCTTTGGTCGGGCTCTCGGCCTCTTAGATTTGGGAGCGATGGAAAAATCAGCGTGGGAGTCTCTCGAGCAACTCAAAGTTAAGTTGCCATCGGTTACCACCCCGATTGGATCGATGTCCGGAGGACAAAGGCAAGCTACCGCTATTGCACGTAGTGTTCTTTGGGGTAGCGAACTCATCATTATGGATGAGCCTGTCGCTGCACTTGGTGTTCAGGAGACTGAAGAAGCACTCAAGTTGGTTGGAGATGTTGCTAGCCACGGTGTGCCCCTTGTCATCATCAGCCACAACCTTGAGCACGTCTTCCGCATTGCTAACCGGATCGTCGTCTTTCGGCTTGGCGGTCTGGTAGCTGACGTAAAGGTGGAAGACACGACTCCGCAAGAGATTGTCGGCTACATCACGGGAGCTGCCCAGGCGACTGCGTGATACCTCCTAAGGCTGGGGTACTAGTGTCATCGCCTTGGCGGCGACTGCACCTTTAATCCTAGTCACGCAGTTGAATAGCAGGTAACCATGAGGATAATCTCCGTAGAGGCTTTCGTCGAGAGAGTCTGCGCATCCAGGAAAATCCCTAGTTGTTTGGTTTAAGTACTGCGTTCGGGATAGCGCTCAGTTCTGTCCCTAAGAAGCGAGAACGTCCCGGAATCGCTTGCTAATTATCAAGGGCTTGATTCCGGGCCGACTTTTTCCGAAGCGTTACCTCGGAAAGGTGAGCTTGAGGAGCGCCCCCTCTACAAAAAATGGCACAGAGGTGTCAGCGCGGGTGGGGAACCGGTTTCCTCCAGGTCCCTAAGAGTTGTCTGTCGTGTCAGGTGAGAGTCAACCGCGTGTTTCAAAAATACTGCAGCGAGAATCCTTAGGTTACCCGCAAATTTCAGGTTTTTGAGAAGAACCAAATCGGAGGTAGCGTTAATTATCAGGTCAGGTCAGGTCAGGTCAGGTCACGGCGCCCGTTTGGTTGCCAGCATATTTGAATGTGTGAAGAGGAAGACTTAGGATATGAAACTCGTTGTCGGCGTTGACTCTTCGACGCAGTCGTGCAAAGTCCAAATTCGGGACCTAGAAAAGGGCACCCTCATCTCTACAGGAGTGGCGCCCCACCAGCCAACCTTTCCTCCACAGAGCGAGCAGGATGCCAATCAGTGGTGGGAGGCATTGATACTTGCATTTGAGATCGCAACGTCGAATGTCCTCGTGGATAAAAACGACATCGAAGCAATCGCGGTGACTGCTCAATGCCATGGGATGGTGACGCTCGATCAGGAACAGAAAGTTGTGCGTCCTGCCAAGCTCTGGAACGACACTCAGTCAGCACCTCAATCCCGGGACCTAGTAGGCAAATACGGTCGAGATTTCTGGATCAATCAGGTTGGTTCCTTGATTTCCTCATCCTTCACGGTCACAAAGGTCGCGTGGTTGAAAGAAAATGAACCGGAAAACTTTGCCAAGGTGGAAAAAATTTGTCTACCCCACGACTTCTTGACCTTGCGATTGACGGACCGGCTCGTCACCGACCGAGCCGGTGCGACCTGCACTGGCTACTATTCGATAAGGGACAGTCAATGGCTTTATCAGCTGTTCGCAGATATTGATTCGACCCGAGATTGGAGCAACGCCCTTCCCGAGGTTCTGGGACCAGAAACAGCAGTGTCCACAATTTCAGAGAGTGCCGCGCGCCAGTTGGGGCTCAGCCGAGAGGTAGTAGTAGGACCAGGTACCGGCGACCAAATGGCTGCCGGCATTGGGTTGGGGATTCACGAGGGAGATTTTGTCTTCTCAATCGGAACGTCTGCCGTGATTTTCACTGTTTCAAGTGAACCTGTGTATGACTTAACAGGGATGGTCAATACGACTGCAGACGCTCGAGGCAAGTTCATGCCGGTGATGGTGGGTCTGAACGGCACCAAAATCACCGACTGGGCCGCAAAAATAATGGGCTGTTCCCTTGACGAGTTGGGGGAATTAGCGCTGTCGGCTGAAATTGACAAGGGTTCGGCAGTAATGGGAGCTTTTTTTGATGGCGAGAGAACTCCCGACCTTCCCTACGCGACGGGCACAATTGCAGGACTGAATTCCCTGACGGATCGAAGCAAATTCGCGAGATGTATTCTTGACGGCGTTCTTCTCCCACTGGTCAAAAACTATGAGTTCTTGGCCAGCCTGGTTGAAAAATCAGACGGTCGAATCATCCTGACCGGGGGAGCCTCGAATAGCATTGCCTATCAACAAATTTTGGCAGATTTGTTGCAACAAGAGGTTTTCATCCTTGATGTCGACGAGTCCTCAGCCCGGGGTGCCTGTGTTCAGGCAGCGGCAATTGCAGCGGGGGCCACCGTAAGCGATATTATTGACCAATGGCAACCTGAGATCGTAAAAACAATTTCGCCCCGAAAAGCCCAGCATCTCGCAGAGTACTTCCACAAGTACGACGTGGTCGCCAGCTGGCGCGGACTAGATAGAAAAGAAAACGAAGAGATACAGTAAGACTTTTGGGCGGACAGACTCAAGTTTCACTCAGGTGGGCCAGTTTCTGATTAAAACCTGCCATGTGCTCTTTTTGAAACTGTGTCGAGCGTAAGTGGCAGTGGTTTCGCTGAAATTTTCTGGCCACAGTGAATCGCCCTGGGTTTAGTTCCTAGGGTTTCCCGTGTGCAGCGGTCGCGAACGCGGGGGTGTTTTCAGCGTAATACTCTGCTTCAACTTCTGCTGGGGTGCGGTAGTCAAGCTCAGAGTGGAGCCTCTGGTGGTTGAACCACCACACCCATTCCAGGGTCGCCAACTCGACCTGCTGGACAATGCTCCATGGGCGACGCTACTTGATCAGTTCCGTCTTGAACAGCGCGAACTGGGACTCGGCTAACGCGTTGTCGTAACTGTCGCCCTTGAATCCAACTGACGGTGTTCCACCGAGTTCAACAATCCGATCCGTATACGCCAGGGAGACAAAGTTACTGCCCCGGTCGGAGTGATGCGCGAGCCAGTGGAGGTCATAGTCGACATGCCATGCGGCCATGTTGAGTGCTTGCGTGGGCAACATGTCTGTTTTCAAAGTGGATGAGGTGGACCAGCCGACGATTTTGCGGGAGAACCCATCCGTGACAAAGGCCACGTACGCAGACCCACTCCACGTTGCGACATATGCAATATTCGCAACCCAGAGTTGGCAGGGACGAGTGGCCTTGAACTGGCGGTTGACCTTGTCCAGAGGATACGCTTCCGACTTCTTTGACCTGGTCGTGAACGTGGTCCGACCCCGCCTAACACCCGTTATTCCACGGGTCTTCATCACCCGCGCAACCTGATCACGTCCCACCAGCCAGCCCTGGCGCCGCACCAGGTGATGCCTCTTCCGCACCCCATAGACGCCATAGTTGTCGACGTGAAGCCTCTCCAACCCGTCACCTAATAGTTGGTCCCGGATTGCCCGGTTCGATGGCACACGGCTCTTTGCGGCCCGATAACCGCGGCTC
>Ga0209223_10001439_pt1 | contig 25911 bp, 21 predicted proteins | sample COG_06_FD_184750 | JGI IMG/M metagenome (GOLD analysis project Ga0209223, IMG submission 184750) | Pelagic Microbial community sample from North Sea - COGITO 998_met_06 (SPAdes) (version 2) | ecosystem: Environmental > Aquatic > Marine > Neritic zone/Coastal water | place: Helgoland, sampling...
ATCTCTTTAATTGCAAATAATTGACAATTTCCATAAAATAATACATTCTTCATATTGTTTTATAGTCCTATTAAAAAAAAAAAAAAGTAATTTATTTTAAATGTAACATTTTTTTAGCCTTTCGTGCAACTCGGGAATAAACAGCACGGGGTTGAGAAGGCCTACTTCCTTTATAATATACTTTTCGGGTTCCTTTTTTTGATTTATAAATAACCATTTTACCTTTGGTTTTATAATCTTTTCTTGGTTTTCCCCATTGCTTGGCCCTTATGTAAGCAGCCCATATTCCCTTTGGATTAACTGTGCATGTATTTTTGGTGCAAATGGGAAAAGAAGGATGTTGACGATCTTTTTTGGAAATTGTTCCTAAAAAACATTTTTTACCACATTTTTTATACATTGTTGTTCGTTGTTTTCCTTTGGGTTCTTGCTTACTCCAACCTTTCCAAGGTACATTTTTTCTTGTTTTTGCCATTTTATATATTATTTCAATATTTTAATTATAACTCAGATTTAAAACGCCGTTTATTTTCATTAAAATATATGCGTCATCGTAATAATTTTTGAATATTCAAGAAGTTTGTTATTTACTCTTTCTATATTATTTGTATCTGCTATAAATGATTGTTTATATTTGATAAAGTTTATAATTGCTTGATTATTTTTTTTACTCTTAGATATTTCATCAATTCCGTTAAAAAATCCTAATGGTTTGATAGTTTCATCATAAATGATATCGCCAGACATACAATATACTCCACACATTTCGTCACCCAAATATGAGGTAATGTTTTTTTTAAGTGTTGATTTTCCGCATCTACCTGGTCCAGCAAAAATAATCATTTTATCGTTTGAGATATTATTTTTTATATTTTCTATATATTTAACTAAATACATATAATCTTCATTTGTTAAATATTGTTCCCAACTATTAATTTCGTTTGATACCATATATAGTAATGTTATTGATTGTCTTTATATTTTTTTATTATATATTCAGCATTTCAACTGTTAAAAGGTGTAATTATAATTCAGATTTTTTTTTTCTTCCGCGTTTTTTTGGTTCTATTTCATTTGATTGTACCTCGTCTTCTACATTTTTTTTCTTACGACCGCGTTTTTTTGGTTCAACTGGTTTTATTTCTTCCACATTTATATCATTATCTAAAACAATTTTACGGACATCTACATTTCTAGCTTTTTTAAATATGAAATAATTATTTAAAACAGAAATTCTTTCTTCTTCAGGTGATAAGTTAAATATGTTTTTTCTTTCTTCCGCCTTTACCTTTTGATATAACTCTCCAAAAGATCCTAAACTTGACGGTAACTTCTTTTCTTCCAACTCGCTTTCTGAGAGTAGAACAAACCCATAATTTTCTAAAATTCGTGTTAAATACTCAAATGATACCAAATATTCTTTAAAACTTTTATTAATTGATTCTTGATAAACATCAATTGGTATTCCAATAGATAATTCATCACTAGTAAATTCTTCCTCATTATAATTTTTTGTAATTTCCCATATTTTTCCACCATTTCTCATTATTATTTCACTTTCTCCCTTTTTTTTATTTTTTAACAAATTAAATATTTTTTTTCCATCATAACATGTTCCTATAAAATAACCGCCTAATTGTGTTACCTGAACAATATTAGTAAGGAAATTGTGTAATTTTACTTTATTTTCAAAGAAATAGTGTAAGGCAAATTGGCAAGAAGTTATTTTAAACCCATTTGCACCTTTTCCATAATTACGAAGAACACCTTTCCCTAAATTGGTCTCATCTTTTGGCCCTTCGCCAAATATAGCTTTCGTTATTAGTTTATTTTGTTCCCCTTCAATTCCATCACCATCTCGAATATTTAAACCACTATTCCCTTCCACAAATAACATACTAGGTAATGTTTTATATTTTTTTCTCATATTTAAATATCTAGCACAAGCACCATCTACTCGATTTTCAATATTGTCTTTTGATACATCTATTCCAAATACAAATGATAATTTTGCATCTATCCATTTTGACATATCTCCTCCTTTCCCCACAGCTAAGTCAATCAAGGTATCCCCCTTTTCTGCTACACTTGTAATTAACATTTTTTTTACTATTAAGTTGTGGAAATTTCTTAAATTTCTTGTATCTTCTGTGTTCCTCGTACGATTGTAATACACCGATTCATCTGTATCTACAATTGGTATATTTTCTCCTGATTTTAACATCGTCTCTGTAATTGGATTGTGGATACTAAACCAATTACTATTTGCAACATGATACGCATTTCCATATTCTTTCAATCCTTGTCTGTAAGCTAATGTTTTATCGTAACGAACTTTAATAGGTTTCCATCTAAATCCCCCTTTTTCATCTTTATTATATTTAAACTCGACTATTGTGTTATCACCAAAAACCTCACCTCCTTCAGTCATCATTTGATTATTTCCAGCTTCATCTACTTTCAAAATTATATTACATATGTGTGCTTCAGGATCCGAAGGGTCACTAGGATAAAAGGCAGCAGGTTTATAATTGTTATATTCATCAACATCGCCTTTTGGATAGTCCTCATTACGGATCATACCACATGGATTCATATAACCATGCATGTTCTCATTATATCCACATCGTAGGGTTAATATTTTATATTGTAATATTTGATTAACAGCTGAAGTATCCAACCCTCCTTGAAATAGATTTTTAATCTGTTCAATTTTATTTTCATCTTTTTGAGTTGAAATAAGAAAGTCAATAGTATTAAATTCAGGAGGCTTCCATTTAAACGAAAAGTCCCATGTGGTTTTCTTCAATGGACCTGATTCACCTGCTTTAGATCCAGCTACACCATTTTTAATAGGGGTAAAAATTAAACCATCAGTCTCATATTTAAATAATCCTTTTCCAACTTTATCTAGAATTAATTTACACCCTTTAAAAATACTCACTCCTGTTGATTGTGAATCTATATAAAAGTCTTTACATTGAATCGTTAATTGATTATCTACCTTCTCTAATTTAGTAACTAGTTCTTGTAATAAAGGAAGACGGAAATTTGCTTTTATTTCTTCTTCATTCAAAGGATAAAAAGATAAATCTCTTACATTTTTTTTATTAATAAAATAAATATCAAACGCTGCATATAAATCAATGAATTGTCCTTGCTTATCATGTAATATGTGTTCTCCATCTATAATACTATTCCAAATCTTATTATCTGTTGCCTTTAATCCTGTAAATTGAACCTCCATATTTGTAGTGATTAAATAAATACTTCCTTCTCCATTTATATATAATATTTTTCTCATTCCATCAGCCTTGTCAGTAACAGTATAATGATTTCTTATATTAGGAGTTTGAATATCTTCTTGTTGCTCTTGAACATTCATCATCTGTAAAGTATAACTTGAAGGACCTATAAAATCTTTATTTTGAATTTTTCGATCCAGATCTTTTCCATGAATTAGTTTGATATAATCTTTTAAAACTTTATTTTGTTCAGTATATGAAATAGGATAATTAGTTTCTTGTAATCCACTTAAAATATCTGTTATTACTTTCTTGATACTTTGTTCTATTGTATTTTCATTGTCAAAATAAGATAAAGGTCCCAACATCGAATTTAGAAGCTCAATTTCTATCTCATATGACTCCATATTATTAAAAATATTTGAATCGGCTAATTTATAAACCGGTATTGGTACATTTCTTCCTTTTATTCTCTGCGTGTTTCCTGATTTTACCACACTTAGGTCGATCCGAACCGGGTATTTATCAGATGTAAATGAAATTCGATTCATATATCTAAAAATTTTTCTACTATCTTTCCAAGAATAAACTAAATTTTTTATAAATCTTGATGATTCTTGTAATTTAGTTTCTTTCATATAGGTAATTCTGAAATTGAAAGGGTCAACATCGATTGGTTCAATGCCTTCGATTCTAGACTTATTTAAAAATGATACATTTTTCAATTTATCAATACTATCGGTATTACAATACTGTTGAATATTATGTTCTCCTTCTATTTCTGTTCTAATATTAGATATTCTTTTATTTCCTGATTTCTCGTCTAAAAATTCATTTTGAATTTTTAAACTATAATTTCCTTGTTCATTTGCACATTTATAATTTAATGATTTTAATTTTCTAATTACATTGTCAAAATCAATTTTACTTATTCTTTTAATATTTTTTGTACCAAATTTAACTTCTAATTCGTTATCATCTAATAATTTAACTAAATTCAACTTTAACAGTTTATTCAAATTTAGTGACATAATTTATATAATATTAATGAATATAATATTATATCAAAATCAATTTTATAATATATTTTTGCTAAGAAATTTCGTTTTTTATGTTTTAATTTGTATGCATTCTTGAATTAAATCAAAAAGAGAAAATTTTCTATTATTTTCCAAAATCGTCATTAAAAATTCATAAGTACTTTTTTTATGTTCATAATCTTCTATAAAATAAAAGTTTTTTATTATCGTTTCCTTCCACCAATTTATTTGATTATCATTTAAAGTTTTATCTGTTTGTAAATTCCATATTTCTAATGTTTCTAGAAGCTCTCTTTCTAACAATTTAATATAATTTCTTAATTCTTTATCTTCTTTGTTGTGATTACAAGGAAAGGGCAAATAGGAAATGTGAGGAGGATATCCATTGATTTTACAGTGTGAATCAAAAATCACTTGAAATGTAGGATAGAATTTATCCAATTCTCCAAAAATAATTCTATTATATTTATCGTAAAAAGAAACATTTTTATAAATAGAATTGCATAAATTATCTGATTTTATTAACGAACCAGAATTCTTCGGATCTGCATACATTCCTTGTTTTATTTTCAAATTTGATATAATACCTTCATGATTCATCGTTTCAATCGTATTACCAATAATTTCTATAAATGATAAATTAACTTTTGAATTAATTATTTTTAGAGGTTGAATACTATTTTCAAATCGAACATTTTTAATAATTGATTTGATATTTAATCTCTCTAATGAAATTAAATTAAAATTTATAAAAATGCAATGTTCAAGATAGTGTGTTTTCTCCCCATTCAAAATAAAATCTATATCTATGTTATTTTCTTTACATCCATAAAATAATATTGGATTCTCTTCGGTTCCATGAGCTCGAAAAATTCCTCCTTCCTCAACTATAATTTTTCCTTTTATTTTAATTCCTCTATTATTTTTTAACACTGCACATTCGCCATCTTTAATAATAAATCCCTTTTCATCAATAAAAGAAGGAAAATCAATTTCTTTCATTATATATACATAAATAAATTAATTTTCTATTTGAATTTCTTTAACTAAATTTTTTATTATTTTTTCTTCTTGTTCTTTTTTCGTTTCTCCAATCCCTCCCATCACTTCTAACAAAATATTTAAATACTCTTCATTTCTATTTGATTCCACTTCTTTACAATTAGGATATTTTTCCGCGTATTCTGATAATAATTTAATATTTTTATTGGCTACTTCTCTTACTGTATTTCGTAATTTTTCTTTTCTATCATCTTCTTTTTCCCATTTATCTTCATCTTTTACATAAACAATTTCTTTTTGAATATCACTACAGTGCATTGGACGCCTAGTAATTTCGAGTTCATTTAAATTTTTCATAATTATACTTGATATTCCCTCTATATACCCCACCTGACCTATATGTTCTAAGTCAATTAATTGGGGCCTTACATACTCGGCAAAATCTGTTAGGTTCATAGCATCTTTACATGTTTCATTTAAAAAAAATTGCATATTAAATGTATTATTATTATTAGTAGTATTATGAGTTCCATTTTTTAAAATTTCCATCATCATTTTTTTTAAATCTTCATTTTCTTTTTTTAAAGATAATAAAAAATCATCTGTTTTCTCCTTATAATTACACTTAACTTTATGGTTTGATAATGAAGATAAATGTTTATAAATTTTTCCACAATTACATTCATATGTAGAGGGGTTTTTTAGGGGTTTTTGGTTAGTATTTATTGTTTTTTGATGCTTAAGTGTCATTAAATGACGATTATAATCCTTTTTATTAGAGCAACTAAATCTACATTTTTCACATAAAAATTTTTTATTTTTTTTTGGGGTTTTTTCTTTAATCATTTGTTAGTATAAAACTTTATAAAAAAACCCCTAAATCGATTTTATAAAAGTTTTTTTTTTTTAAAAAAAAATTGCTTATCTAGTGACAACAAACTTTTATATTTTTAAATCAATTTACATTCTGAAGGAAAGTCAACTTTTTTTTTTTTTTTTTTTTTTTTCAAATTCATTTTTTCATAAAATCCCCAAATGGTACATTCTATTTTATCCAATTTTATCAATTTCAAATAAAAATAAATAAAAAAAAAAAATTATTTTTTTTAAACATTTATTTATTAATAATCACAATTTACATTACATGATCCTGTTTTTCTTAAACAATATTCTATTTGATACCCTAGTGTATATCTTGCAATTAGAATAGTTTGGTTATTTTTTTCTTTTTTACTATCAAAATCTATTTTATTTAATTTTTTTACCGAGTCATCAAACACGCCTGTAAATGCATCTAATATTTTATCATTTTGTTCAATTTTATCAAATTCTTGTATTATTTCATTTGGGATTTGTTTTTTTAGACTTCTTATAGTTTCTTGTAATTCTTCATAATGTGTTTCCTTATCTAAACTATACCCACAACAACATTCTTCATAATATAAACATTCATCTTCATATTCTTCTTCTTCAATAATTTGTTCAATATGTTCATTTTTACTTTCATAACAATTTCTACAATAATCACTATCGTCAATTTCTGCTACGCAATTACAAACTTTCCAAGAATAATCGTTATTTCCTTTAATAGTTACCAAATTCTTAATATCATCGCTGTCTTGAACACCAAACCAAAATTTTCCTTCAATGTCTCCACTATAAAATCTTCCCATAATTTATTTTGTTATACCAGACCAATGTAAATTATTAAATCAATTTTAATGCTTTATAATGATCTTAGGCAATTTCTACTTCTTTGGTTAATCTTTGTATAATTTTCTCTTCTTTTTCTATTATATTTTCACCTGGACCCCCCATAGTTTCAAGTAAAATTTGTAAATATTCTTCGTTTTTTGAAGATTCTGCCTCTTTACAATTGGGGTATGTTTCTGCATATTCTGATAATAATTTGATATTTTTATTTGCTACTTCTCGAATAGTTTTTCGTAATTTATTCTTTTTATCATCCTCTTTTTCCCATTTATCTTCATCTTTTATATATACTATATCGCTCTGTAAATCGCTACAATGAACAGGTCTCTCTGATATATCCAATGCACTTAGATTTTTTAAAATTATATTTGAAATTCCTTCAATAAATCCCAATTTTCCAATTTTTTCTAGATCATCTAACTGTGGTTTAACAGATTCGGTAAAATCAGTTATATTCATAGCATTTTTACATGTTTCATTTAAAAATATTTGTAAATTGAAAGTATTATTATTATTTGTAGTGGTATGAGTTCCTTTCTTTAACAAATCCACTATTTGGGTTTGAAGGTCATTATTTTGCTTCATTATCTTTAAAACAAAATTATTATCTATTTTAAAATTTTTTTTTTTTTTTTCATTTTCCTCGGTTTCCTCATATTCCTCATTTTCTTCGTCATTTTTGAAAAAACACCCTTTTTTGTGCCTCCATAGCCCTGATCGGTCTTTATATACTTTATTACATAAGTTGCAAGTAAAATAAATTTTTTTTTTTGGCGTTTTTTTGTTGCTATTTGTTGCTAAAATGCGACTTTTGTGTTTTTTGGTTTCACAGTGTCTAATCCACTCACTTTTTTTCTGACTTGAAAAGTCACAATATTTACATATAAATTTAGGTGTTTTTTTAAGGTCACAATTTGTTGCCATTTTATTTATATATTATCAACCAAAAAACGCCTAAATCCATTTTTGGAAAAGTTTTTTTTTGATAAAAAAAAAACGCTTATCTAGTGACAACTAAAATATTAATTACTAAAAATTCTTTCATCCTGAAGTAAAATTATTTTTTTTTTTTTTTTTTTTTTTTTTAAGAATTCATTTTTTTATAAAATCCCCAAATGGTATATCCTATTTTACCCAATTCTATCAATTTCAAATAAAAATAAATAAAAAAAAATTATTTTTATTTACGATCCTAGGATCGATATTATTAAATTTTACGCATTACAAATAAAGGGTTTTCACCTTTAACAATTGGAAGATAATATTCTATTTTTTTACCAATCTCTTCAAACAATATAGTTCCTTTCATTACAACATCTGACTTAATGTATTTATTACTAATATGTTTCCATTCATCATAATATGTATATTGTTCCATAAAAAGATTAATTGTACTTTCATTTACAGTGGGAAAATTTTTTAATTGATTGGCAATATCAATTATTATTTTAACTTTATCAGATTGTGAATAAAGTAACATATATTTTATACACAATTTTTCTTTATACCTTTGCTCTTTTAAAGATCACACGATTCGATAGGATTATCAACAAACTGTTTGCATACTTCGAATGTTTGTCCTGTATCTCTATAATGAATTAATACGGTATTGATAATATGATAACATTCAACTTTATTAACATTAAATGCCCATGAAACATAAACTCTATCTAACTCGATACTTCCTGGATCTAATATATGAGAATGATAATATTTAGAAGCATGGTATTCTTCTCTTGGTAGAATAACTATATCTAAATCTTTGTTCTTCTCAATAGCGGTTACAACTGTATTTACGGAAGATTTATTGAAGGGAATTTCCACTATTTTAAAATTAAATTTCTTGGATGTATTTTTTAGCTGTTCTGCAGGATTTGTTCCCTTTGCTACTCCTACTGTTTTGGTGGAAAGATCTTCATACTCATCGTATGGGTTAAAATTTATGTTTTTAACAACAGCTTCACTAGTAAATAAAGCCATAATAATGATTCCAACGAAAAATGAAACCATAACAATAAGTAATCTAATAATAAGAGACAGATATTTTTCCTTTGATAAATATTTAATATCAGCAATGTAACTAAATTCTCCAAACATTACAGCAGCAACTCTCCAAAACGAAACATAAAAACTATGATTCCTGCTTTTCTTCAATGTCAAATAAAATATAAGAGAAAAAATGATTGACATTATAAAAATAATCAAAATAACTCTTAAAATTGTAGCATAAAAATCAGGTGAAACATTCACATAAACATCTGTAAAATTATTAAAAGACCACAAACTATTTTTAGATTCATTTTTATTATATAGAACTACCAAAGAGTCTATTAATATCGGCTGTGTAAAATTAACCTTCATTACCCGTTTTTCATTTTGTTGTATTCCTCCAACAGCAAAAGTATAATCGGAATTAGATAATTCTGATAAAAATTTATCAAAGGTCCAATTTTTTTTATTTAATTGTTCTGCACTAATGTAATCGTATTCAAAATCAAAATTGTATATTTCTTGTAATTGCTTTAACAATGTATAATCTAAACCAGTAAGTATTCCTGAGTCTGTTTTATAAACATATGGTTTATTTTCGATTAATGCTACCTTTATTTTACCTAAATAGGAATAGTCCATTTTTTTTTTATTCAAATCATCCATTATATATTATATTATAGGATTAATTCTTGAATATTTGAATATAAATGACTTTTAGTTTTGGGTTTTCCTTTATCATTTTGTAATCCAATTTTTAAATTTTCTGCTATTTCTTTCAATTCGTTCAATTTATAGTAAGAGCACGATTTAAATGAATTAGTTATATTGAAAAATGTTTTTTTAATGTTATTAATTTTATCTTTGGAAACATTAACTTGACATTTTATCTTATTATAATCATTATATATTATTGAAAAAGGTTCGTCATCTTCTCCTCCCTGCAAGATAGAATAAGATTGTTTATAAATATAAACAATATTGATACGATTGTATAAACATAAAACATGTAAATTAGATAGAGATATTTTTGTATCATTAGCCAGTTCTACTAATGTAGCTGCCTTTTTAATTTTATTTTCTTTTAGTAGAGAAGAATTTTTATTTATTTGACTTATTGTTTCCATTTTGAATTGATTTTCAATTTGAAAATACTTTTTATGAATGGAATTATATTCATCCATTCCTTTTAACACAATAAAAAAACACCAGAATAGTTTGTCTTTTTGATTAGGAATAAAATAATCTCCAATAATTGTTTTTTTTTGAATATTTTTTTTTTCATTAATAATCTCCTTTTTTTTAGGAGAAAAAAAATTGTGATTAAATATAATATATTTATTTAGTTCATTAAATATATTATTATTACTAGGTACTGATTGGTATTTCATTTATAGAATCAGAATTTTTATCTTTATTATCTTTACTCATAATGTATTGTTTGAATTCTTCTTTAGTTGATTCCAAAGCTTCAAGGGTTTTTTCTTGATCTTTAATGTACAACAAATATTCACCAATTTTATCGAGCGAATTGGAAGAAATTAATGATAAATTAATAAATGTTCCATTGTTATTTTCATTAAGAATTTCATTTTCACCCTTTAATATTTTCAATATTTCTAATTGGTGGAAACGATCCAGTTGTTCTATGTTCGATTTTAAATTAATTAAGCTCATATACAGAATTATATTTTTAATTATTTAATACTTTATTTTACGATAATTAGTTTTTTTTTACCCTTTGCTTTATTTTTTTTTCGCTTTTGTAGTTCTCCTATGATAGAAATGTAATTGTCATTTAGTTCAAATCTTTTGCCTAATACCTTAATGTCTATTAAATCATTTTCTTTTATTTCTGAAAAATCATTGTTTAAAAAGTGATGATCCCGAGCTACAAATATAATAATAGGGCTCTTATCTTCGTCATATTCGACTTCAGCTTTAATTCCCGCTTTTGTTACATTGGAAACTGTACATGGAATTATCATTCCTTCTGCTGGAAGTGCAACCTGACATTCATAGGAAATATTAAATAATATATTATCTCCTGCTATAAGTCCGCTTGAATAATTTATTATAGAAATAGTATTTGTTTTAATATAACCATGTTCATTACACTTTCCTTCAAGTTCAAAAGAAAGTTTTTTCTCAATAAATTCTTTAATATTTGAACCAATATTTGTAATTGGAATTGAAACTTTTGTAGATAATAATTGTTGGGTATAAATAGTCATTATAATATATTTCTATATTATTCTTAAATTCTTTTTCAATTTTTACTATAATTTTCAATATTAATAAGGGATGCTGTACTGGCGTCTAAAAACCATATTTTATTATTATTTTTAGTAAGTTCAAAATATCTTAATATAATTTCCATGTAGGCACATAATTCTGTTGTATTAAAATTTATATATGTAAGGGGAATATCAGGATTTATATCTAATATTGTTTTTTTAATATCATTTTTACCGGCTTGATCACATCTGGCTCCCTTATTTCTTTTAATGTTGATATTTTTAGTTTTAAAAACGATTGTGTCCTCTTTAAATATAGAAATAAATCCAATTGTAATATTCAATGATTCAATTATATTTTCAGAATATTTCTTAATGATTGGTGAAAATTCTTCAATATCGCTCAATTTTCCTTTTTTCCATTTTAATTCATTTTTAACATATAAGGAAACTTTTTTATTTTCAATTAAAAATATTCCTTGTTTTCCATTATGATTAATTATTCTTTTATCAATTATAGATTTGATAATTTTTTCATTGGGAATGGTTATCGGATTAGAATAAAGATAATTAATTAATAGTAATTTTTGTGTAGTAGAATAATTATCAATTATATGTCCTAGTAAAATAGCATGAATTTCTTCTTCTTTTAATTGAAACTGAAGTTTTAATAACCACATACATTTTTGAAATAATAAGAACCAATCAGTTATTTTTTTTTCTTGCAAATCTGGGTTTGAATTTATTCCTATATTGAATTGATCATTAATCTTTTGAAGCAAGTCTTCGATTTTATCTGATAATTGAATATTTACTTTTTCAGTTATAGGGAGTGTGAGTTTTTGATGTTTAAATTCAATAGGAACAGATCTATCAAATATGGAAATATTTTCATTACTAATTTCAAATGGTTGAAATAAATATAAATCATCTAAATTAATTAATTTTCCTTTCCTTCCATATCTGTCAAGTAGAAATTCATTAGGTTGTTCAATAAGATTATTAATCGAAGAATAAATCTGTTCTTTGGGATAAGACTTGTTAATTTGAATTTCAGTAAATAATTTTTTTTTATCAATCACATAATATTCTTTGAATAATTGACGAATCCTTTGTTTGATTTTTTCATTATTTAATACAATAAATGAGTCATCGTAACTATCCTGAATAATTGTTTTGACCTGTTTATTAGGGATGCATGTGTAAGAACAATTTTCCATATAATCACAAATAGGTGAAAATGGTTTATCACCAACAGCATATGGTACCATTTCTCCGTTGAATAATTGCAAATTTACAATTTGATTCATTTTTTTTTCTGTAAATTCAATTTGTTGAATATTTAATAAACAATCTACTGCTGTCTGTTTTAATATCCTTGTAACCTTTCCTATTTGTATAGCTTTTAATTCTGCAATACGATACACATATAAATCTGCTGCTTCTTGTTCTCTATTCTCTAACATACTTCCATAAAGAAAAATTGAAACATTCCTGCGCTGAAAGGGTAAATCTTTATGACTACAAAATCTAACACCTCTTCCCTCAATTTGTTCTATCCTATTTACATTATACCAAGGTTCCATTATGTGAATCTGGCGTATATTTTTAAAATCAAGACCTTCAGTTCCTGTTTTGGAAATAAGGATAATTTTAATTTTTTCACCATTAATATTATTTCCAGATGAAGCAGCCTTTACATCAGAAATATTATCAGGAGATAGTCCTTTCTCTCCACTTATTAAAATATAATTTCCAAGGTTTGTTTTTGGAGGATTTTTAAGTAATGATTTGGTTTTATATTTTTTATAGCCTAATTCTTCCAACGCTAAGGCCATAGGAATTAATCCTCCTTCAATATATTGAGAATAAATGAGTACAATACCTTCTGAATTTTGAATAGATTTACAAATTGAAAACATTTTAGAACTGTATTTTTGTAGATTATCAATTTGAAAAATTGGTTCTTTGTCTTTTTTATACGAAAAGTTAGATTTTTCAGGTAAGCCATTTACCATTTTTTCAGTAAAATCCATACAATTGCGTAATCCTAATTTTCCGATGCTTTCACTTACCTTTTTGGGATCTGGGTCATTTACAGGATATGTAATATTTAATGCTTGAATAGGTTGCATTAATAAAGTATAACCGAAAGTATCCATATTTTCAAAACTATTTTTTAGTTTATTTGCTTCTTCCTTCTTAATATTATCAATTATCGTGTTATAAATTTTATTTTGGTATGTTTCCAGTGGCAACATATATAAAGATAAATATTCAATCTTGTTTTCAATAACTTTATCGTTCAATGCAAACCTTGGATATTTGTATTTCTCAAGTGAATTTTGAGGCGAAAAAATACTAGGAAAAATTTTATAAGGGAAGGTATATGGATTTTCTCCCCTAACATACGATATATAACCTGTTAGTTTTTGAATAAATAAATCCTTTCCTATTTGATTTCCTTCTTTATCAGTTAGAAAATTTCCATCGATATCGAAAATTTCTTTAATATTAACTTCTGATCTATTATCATTTATATTCATTAAGTTAATTAAAAATATAATTTCCTTGTAGGAATTGTACATCGGAGTAGCAGACAATAATAGTAATCTTAAATATTTGGAATTCTTAGCAACTAATAATAGATTAGTGGCAACTTTTTTATTTTCACCATCTAGCGTAGTTCTAATATTATGTACTTCATCAATAATAATGAGTCTATTATTAAAAAGCATTTCAATCTTTTTTTTTTTAATTCTTTGAATTTGTGATGTGCTCAGATTTTCACCTAGAACTTCGATTTGTTTTGAAATGAAATTATTAAATTCGGTATATCCCATAAACAAATAATTACTTTGTATAATTTTTTTCGCTTGTCTTATTATTTTCTCTTTGTCTTCCTTATTATTAGAAACAAATAATTCTTTTAAAAACTCGTTTCCTGTACATCCACCATAGTCCCAACGGCCATCGGTAAATTTTAGTTGTCTTTCATCAAATAATTGAAGTTTAAAATTTTCTTGTACAACTGGAGAAGCTATCACTATAATTCGTTTTGTTATTCCCATTTGACTCATATAATCCCTCATTTCTTCTGCAACAGTAATAGCCGAACAAGTTTTTCCAGATCCAAGACCATGGTAAAGCAATAAACTATTATAAGGAGTATTAAAAGATAAAAAATTTCGGACAAATAATTGATGAGGTGCTAATTCCATAGATTTGCTACATAATAAATTAGCTTCTTCTTCAACATTCAATATTTTGCCTTCGTACATTGTATCCTGAAATTCTTTTCTTTGCGCTATTTTATAATTAAACATAGGATCATCATGATGTGGATAAAGAAATTCATAATTATCTTGATTCATATATATATTCTATATAAATGTAATATTTTATTCACTTTTTTCAGAATTTGTATTTTTTCTAAATTATAAGGTCGAATAATTTCATTACATTCTTCCAAATTACACCATTTTATTTTGCTAATTTCAGATTCTTGAAAAGGAAGATTGGGATTTTGATTATTTTCATCGATTTTTCCAATAAAATATTTATGTTTATAACATTTAAAATTACTTCCAATAAATATTTCCTCCAATGGAATTAAATTCTGACATAATATAAGTTGATTTTTTGAATAACCTGTTTCTTCCTCCCATTCTCTTATTCCACATTCTAAATCATTTTCTTGAAAATTTCTTCTTCCTTTTGGAAATCCCCATTCAGGTTCTTCCCAGCTAGTTGTACTTTCTTCAATCAAAAGATCCAAATTGTATTTTTCTATTGAAGATTGTATTCCATCTTTTAATTTATTAAATTTATCTTTGGAAGATGGTTCTTCATTCCTATATTGAATCCCTACACTTCCATTCCATAATTTGTTCCATAAAAAAGAAAATGTGTTTTCCTTAATTAATTTTTTTTCATTTATAGTCATTTCATCAAATAAATTCTGTAATTGCGATTTATTAAACAAATTATATTTTCCTCTCATAAAATCAATATATCCTAATGTGTCTTTCCTACATATAAGTAAATATTCTATAGTATTATAATATGACAATCTAAAGGCAATTACACCCACACTTGTAATAGGGAGCTTACATTGATGATATAAATGACCATTTTTACCACAATTATTGCAAAATGTATAATTATTTTTGAGCATTATATGGTTATAATCTATGTTTTTATATCATTTGATAGTTATATGGAATTAAGCGCTGATATATGGGGTCCATCTTTTTGGTTTTTTTTACATACTATTTCATTATGTTATCCAAAACATCCAAATTCATCTACTAAAAAAAAGTACTATGATTTAATTTATAATATGCCATTGTTTATTCCTGATAAAAAAATTGGGAATAGATTTAGCGATATATTAGATAAATATCCTTTAAAACCTTATCTTGATTCACAGAAATCATTTTCCAAATGGATGCATTTTATTCATAATAAAATTAATCGAAGTTTGAATAAATCACATGTAGATTATTATGATTTTTTAACATCTTATTATGCCAATTATAAATCAAAAGGAGAGAATGAAAATCCTCCAAATTCTAATAAAGTAAGTATTTTTATAATCTTATTAGTTTTATTTTTATTTGTCATTATTTATGTATATAATAAATGAAATTAGAATTAATAATATTAGGAATAACTGCTTTTTTTATTGCAAATACTTATTATGATGGAATACTCATTAAAACTATCTATTCTTGGAAAAAGTATTATACAATGGGGATTTATATATTTTTAGGGCTGTCTGTCTATTTATTTATGAAAAAAAATCCTTCAGAATCTAGGTCTCTTTTAAAATATGCTAATAATATGGTCAAATACTTACCTATTGATAAAGAAGCCATGAATTTGGTTTCCCCAATTTTAGATTTTACTTCTTCTTCTGATGTCAATGTTTCGCCTCAAGAGAAACGAATGATTCATTCTGGAAATACCTCTACCCATAAACGCAGTGTAAGTGAAACAAAAAAGAAATATGTCGCTTCTCAACAAGGTTGGATTTGTGGTTCTTGTGAAAAACAACTACCAGCATGGTTTGAAGTAGATCATAAAATTCGTTTAGAATATGGAGGGTCCAATAACATAGATAATCTAATAGCACTTTGTAGAGATTGTCATGGAAAAAAGACGGCTATGGAAAATTTATAATATGATAAAAATATAAAATGGAGAACTTGAAAGATTTTATAAAAGACACATTAAAATCCTGGTTATTTATAATACTACTTTCTCTCTGGATCTATTTTATATTTACTAGCAATTATTTTAGTTTTATAACCAAAATAAACTTTTTATTAATTTTTTATGTATTAGGAGGAATCTATTTATTTTGGAAAAATCCTTATCAATTGCTTAATTCAAAGAATTATTCTTATTTATTATTTGGTTCTCTCTTAATTGGTTTTTTACTTTTGTTTTATAGATTAGTAATTCTCCGATACTCGATGTTTCAAACATCAGGATTAGGTTTCCTATTTAAAACTTTTCTTATTATTGCTTCAATTGTAGCTGTACTTTTAGGATTATATTATATTATAAAATTTGGTATAAATTATTCAGGAGTTTCATCTACTACAGCATTTGTAATGTTTTCAATTTTATTCTTTTTTTGTTTAGCGTTGATAGTATCTTTATTAAAAAACTTACCAAAGAAAAAAGGTAATCTCGAATTTGATGAAGATAGTTCGAGTTTTTTCTCTCTACTTAAAAATATAATCTTATTCATCCCTTGTTATATTATTGAATGGGTTGAATTTTTTAAAAATCAATATAACATTACAACCAGGACAGATATAATTATATTTACTATTTGTATTTTTATTTTGGCAAGTGAATATTATGTAGTTAAAATAATTAATTATTTTAGAAATTTAACTTCCAATGTTCTTTTAAAAGAGCCAATTTATTTAAATAGAGAAATGATATTGCGTAATGAAAAAATTAAGGTTAATCCTGATTATAATTATTCTATTTCTTCTTGGATATATATTAATCCACAACCGGAAAGTACAAATGCAAATTATAATGAAGATTGTGTTTTACTTAATTATGGAAATAAACCTCAAATTGTTTATAAAGGAGGAAATAATATGTTAAAGGTACTTATGGAAACAGGAATTGGAGAGAAAAAAATAATATATAAAACAGATAAATTTCCATTACAAAAATGGAATCATGTAGTGTTAAATTATGTTAGTGGAACGCTTGATGTATTTATAAATGATAATTTGGTTGCTTCTCAAAAAAATGAAATACCCTATGGAAGAAATGATACACTTATAAGCGGGTATAATAATGGAATTCATGGAGGGATTTGTAATGTCCAATATTTCGAACATCCTTTATCGAAAAAAGAAATAGGGAATATTTACCAAACCTATGTACGATTCGACCCTCCTGTAATTTAGAAATTATATAAACTTATATTATATTATGAATTTTACTACTATTCTTATTTGGACAGTTATTGTTGTTGTTATTTATTTTATCATACGATATTTGATGTTATCTGATAATTTAAGTAGTTTAGAAAGTGCCAAAAATGAACAAAAGATTTCATCAACCTCTTTAGTTCAAAATGAAAATGCTGCTAACTTTACTTACAGTATTTGGTTTTACATCAACGATTGGAATTATCGTTATGGCGAAGAAAAGATTATCTATGCTCGATTAGATGAAAATAATGAACCTAGTCCATCGGTTTCACTCGATTCTTTACAAAATGATGTTTTAATAAAAATGTCGACCTATCCAAGTAGCGATAAGGAAATGACATCTATGCATACATGTAGAGTAAAAAATGTTCCTATTCAAAAATGGGTTAATTTAATTGTAAGTGTTTATGGTCGTTCTTTAGATGTTTATATTGATGGTAAATTGGTGAGAACATGTATTTTACCTGGAGTTCCAAAGGTAGTAAATGAAAAAGATTTGTTTATTACACCAAACGGAGGATTTTCAGGTTTTACATCAAAATTTGCTTATTTCAAAGAAGCATCAAATCCTCAACAAGCCTGGAATATATACAAAAAGGGTTATGGATCGGCAATATTTAGCGTTTTTGATAAATATAGAGTAGATGTATCTTTTTTTGCAAACAACGAAAAACAAGGATCATTTTCAATTTAAAAAATAGATAAATAGTATATAAATGAGCTCCGCTGCCTATCAAGGATTTAAAGAAGATATAAATAAATTTTATAATAGTTCATTATCCTATTTCCAAAGTTCTAATGATTTTTTGACATCTGAAAGTATAATTGCCAAACTTTCTTTACTTTTATTGGTAATTATTACATTAATCATTTCAATTCGAGTAGGTATATCTTTGATTAGCTATTATAATTCTCCATCGGGATCTCCTCATTTAATAGATGGAATGGTAGATGGAAAACAAATGAAAATTATTTCGACGAATCCCAATGTAAAAGGATCAAAACCGATCCTAAGATCAGTTAATGAAAATGAAGGAATAGAATTTACATGGTCTTCGTGGATTTTTATTGATAATATTACTGACTATAAATATGGAGAATATAAACATGTCTTCCATAAAGGAAGTAAAAATATTAATTTTGAAGAAGAACCAGCGGGTTTGAATTTTCCAAATAATGCTCCAGGATTATACATTGCTCCATTTAAAAATGATTTGGTGGTAATTATGAATACATTTAAAAATATGAATGAAAAAATAGTGGTAGAAGATGTTCCTTTGAATAAATGGATAAATGTCATCATTCGAGTAGAAGATGAGAATGTGGATGTATATATAAATGGATCCATTGTAAAGCGTCATGTTTTAGATAGTGTTCCCAAACAAAATTATGATGATGTGTATATGTCTATGAATGGTGGTTTTTCAGGATATAGTTCCAACTTATGGTATTACGATTATGGTTTAGGAACAACGGCAATTCAAGAGATAGTAGATAATGGCCCAGACTTAAAAATGATAGGAGAGGACTTCTTAGGAAGCAAACCTAGATATTTCTCTCTACGATGGTTTTTCAATAATACCGACTCGAACAATCAGTCTTATGGTGGATTTTAATTAAATAAATAAATAAAAATATAAGATATTTATTTATTTTAAATGGAAGATATATATAATTCCTCTCCAACAGTCGATATAAGTTCATCTACAATTGAAAATGGAGCCACTTATACCAAATCCGACATTAGTCTGAATTTTTATCCTTTAAAATATTTTAATGGAGATGATCTAAGTTCCGATAATATAAAAACTAATAATGGTACAATAGAAAATTTTAGAAATATAACCAATAGTTCATTTACTTCAATAGGATCATTTCAAAAAAATGGAACCTTTCTTTATTATGATGAAGAAAAGGAAATTTGGGAATCGACAAATCCTATAAATATAGACAATTCTTCATCTACCCCTGAATATCCAGTATCACTTTCAATTGGTGGAAATGGTCAAATGTTACTAAGCCCAGGCTACCTTGATACTCAAGGAGGCTCAATAGCATCCCTTTTATTTTATTCATATGATGGAATATACTGGAGTGTTAGGCAAAGTGTACCAGGGTTTCCTTATATTGGAAATAGTATAAAATGGAATAATGGATTATGGGTATGTGTTGGAAGCGAGAATGGAACTAATACTGCCTTAACTACAGGAAAGATTAGTTATTCAGAAGATGGTATGAACTGGAATTTTACAAACCAAATTAATTCATCAAATGTTAGAGATGTAGCATTTAATAATGAAATATGGGTAGCTTGTGGAGCTCCAGGAGGTCCTGACGCACAAACTTATTTTTGGTATTCAGAAAATGGTATTGATTGGAAGGAAGCTAATGTACCACATTATTCTGTTGCTAATAGTTATTCATCTATAATTTATTTTGAAAAGGAGAAACTTTGGATTGCAGTTGGTTACACAAATGATTTCAATTTACTTTCTGATTTATTGACTTCTAATGACGGAATTAACTGGAGTAATAATCCAACACCCAATGCACCGATCGATGTATGTCCTGAAGTACAATTGGCTTCTAATGGTGTCTCACTATGTTTGGTGGTCGGAAAAAAAATTTCATATACATCTGATGATGGATTAATGTGGAATGGCCCATTCGATATTGTAGAAGGCGGTGATTATATATTTCAAGTTTTATCATATAATTTTGGAAGAAGCAAATGGATTACGGTTGGAATCCCTTATAGTAATAACAATTCATCGGTAATTTATACTTCTGATAATGGACAAAATTGGAGTTTTGAGCAACAATTTGATTATAAACTAACTACGATAAGTACCAACCAAATTCAATATTTTGAATCAGACCTACAAGCTAATAATCCTGGAAAAGTAACAGCACAGATTTTACCTTACTATGACTCTTCTCAAAATTTAATTTATTCAACAGAATTTGAATGGTTTTATAATTCTCCTCCTACATTAGATATTTCTTCCACTGATGTAAGTTATGGAGATATATATACATCTATAGATATAAGCTTAAATTTTATTGCAAGCGAATATTTAACGGATATTAATAGTGAATTAATTATATTAAAGAACGGAGAGATTGATCCAGATATCCCTAGTGAAGGGACTACATTTTCAACCACTCTAACAGCATTAAATGAAGGAGAGGTTTCTATAACTTTTCCTCCAAATTCATTTGTGGATGTTTCTGGTATTTATAATGATGTTTCTTCAAGCTTTGTTTGGTATTATAATATCCCACCTACAGTTGATATAAGCTCTACTGATATTTCAAACAATGATGAAACATCTAACAGAAAAATAGATTTAGTATTTACTACTAATGAAGAAGTAGATTTTTCGATAAAAAAAGTAAATACAGTAAATGGTTCAATAGGCAAAATTGTGGAAGGAGAAGAAGATAATACTTATACAACTATTTTTACTTCTTATTCCTTTGGGGAAAGTTCAATATTTTGGCCTATCGGTTCAATTACAGACCTATCAGGCTCTACTAATGATGCTTCATCAAATTTATTCCAATGGACATTTTCTAATGAAATACCTACAATGTCTATAATTTCTGAACAAGTTGATAATGGTGGATTCTATAATCAACCAAATATTGATTTAAGTTTTAATGCAAGTGAAGATATTACTTTTTTTACAAAAGATGATATCCAAGTTGTAAATGGATCAATTTCTAATTTTTCAGGATCTGGGGATAGTTATCGTGCATCTTTTAAAGCTGATATAAGTGGTAATTGTACAATTCAAGTTCCACCAGCATCATATGAAAATGAAAAGGGAAATTTAAATGACCAGAGTTCTTATTTTTCATGGACTTTTGATAATATTCCTCCTATAATGACAATTTCCTCTATAATTCCTGCCGGTTCAACATCCAACCTCAATCCATTACAACTATTTTTTAATACGAGTGAAGATATTACTTCATTTACAGAAGATGATATCCAAGTCGTAAATGGATCAATTTCTAATTTTTCAGGATCAGGGGATAGTTATCGTGCTTCTTTTAATGCTAATGGAACTGGTCATTATACAATTGAAGTTCCTGTAGATTCATATGAAGACTTAGCAGGTAATTTAAATAAAACTATATCAACATTTTCATTTATATTTGATGATACTGCCCCTACTATTGTTATTAGTTCAAGTTCGTTGCTGGATAATACTACTCTTAATGTAGATAAGATTGCTCTACATTTTGAAGCGTCAGAAGTAATTAATGGATTTGATATTTTAAATATAGAAGTTGTAAATGGTTTAATTTCTAATTTTTCAGGATCTGGAAAAATATATGATGCATCGTTTCAAGCTCTTACTGCAGGATTATGTTCCATTCAGGTTCCATTTGCTTCATTTGAAGATGATGCAGGAAATATAAATCAAATGAGTTCAAACCAATTTTCTTGGACTTTTGATAATATCCCTCCTACCATGATGATTTCTTCTTCGGATGTGGTTAATATGGGTTTAAGAGATATTTCTACAATTGATTTATCATTTTTATCAAGTAAAAATACAACTTCATTTACAAAAGATGATATAGAAGTTGTAAATGGTTTAATTTCTAATTTTTCAGGATCAGGTGATAGTTATAGTGCTTCTTTTCAATCATCTTCATTTGGTACCAATACAATTAAAGTTCTAGCAGGAAAATATGAGGATGAATTTGAGAATCAAAATGAACAATCCAATGTATTTACTTGGGTATATTGGGATAGTTCAAAAAAACAAGGGGATGGAGTAATTGTATTAAGTGGAAATAAAATAAATGAAGGAATGATAAAAGATACACCAATTGGTGAATTACAATGGACGGGTACAGAACCGGTTGATTTCATTGTATATTCGGATGATTTTAAAATTATTAATACTAATGAATTAGTATCTAACAAAGTATTTGATTATAATGAAAAATCAAAATATTCAGTCTTAATAAGTGCTGTTAGTACCAATCCTGGTGAGTTAATTGATTGTCAATATTTTACAATAGAAATCTTACCTGTAAATTTATCGATAAATTTAATTGGAAACATTATAGGGGAGGATGAACCTATTGAAACAAAGGTTGGTGAATTTTCAGTAGCTGGCTACGCTACCAACGGATATACAGGTAATATTACATTACAATTTGATAATTCTTCATTATTAGGAAGTGGAAATAATTCATTTTCATTCAAAAAAAATAGTGATCCTTCATCAAATTCAGTCACATTTGACCCTTCAGATAATGATACAATTAATTTAGTGTCGGCTGAAGTGTTTAATTATGAGGAACAAAATGAGTATTCTATTTATGTAAATGCATGTGAAACTGATAATAAATTTATAAATAATAGTAAATACTTTATAATTGACATATCTAATGTAATAGAATGTGCAACTGATTTTTCAATTTCCAATCAGAAAATTATGGCTCAACAAATAGGGACATATTTTATTGGAACTTTTGAACCAGACAGCGAAGAAGCTAATCAGTCAGATTATACCTATACCATTACAGCAACCGATCCTTCATTTTATTTAACAAATAATTATTTTAAAATAATAAAGGGGTCTGGGGGGGTTTCAGGATTATTTGGTGATGAACCGATTGAATTTACAGATTATGGAGAATACATCGATATTTCTTTTAATCTTGTTTGCTCGGCTACCGTTCCTTCCAATGTTGATAAATCATTTCGGTTTGAAATTTTACAAAATACCAGTTGTCCAAATGGTATTGCACTGGAAGATAATATTTTTTATGTTCCAGAAGGAGGTATTTCAAGTGGAACTAATTTGTCAAAAATATTTGCAACAAAAAATAATGAAGTATTTAGAAAGCCTTATGAAGATATTAGTTTTAATGTTACCACTGTTGGAGAATATTCTCCTTATTTTTTAAATAACCAATTAACTACTTTTTTTAATGGATATTTTGATAATAATAAATATAAAGAATGGGAACTAAAAAATAAAAATACAATAGATGTAATTAGAAAAAAACCATTTGAGATACAATTAAGATATGAATCTCAAAATTGCGAATCTTTTGATTATGTATTATCAGTATATTTGTCTCCACTTCCTCCAGACTTTATAACTTTAAATCCTTCAATAATAACATTTAACGAGGATGCTGGTACAATAGTCGGAATATTAGATTTAAGTGGTAATAATTATTATAAAAAAGATTTGGTTTTTACCTGGAGTCTTATAGATAATATTAATTATTCTGATAATGATTTTTTTTTAATCGAAAATGAGTCTGATGTAAGTGCAAATTTGGTTGTAAAAGAAAATTTAACAAAGTTAAGTACCTATGAAATAAAATTAAGTGTAAATGCTGGGGGGTATTATGACATATCTCAAGTATTACAGATTAGTTATCATAATCCTGTGACAGGACTAAACTTAAGTAATAATACAATTCCTGAATATAGTGATAGTGGAACGATTGTTGGGACAGTCACACCAGTTCCAAATTATTCACCATTACTATCATATAATTTTGAGGTAACTACTCCTGGTTCTCCATTTGAAATTAATAATAATGACCTAGTAAGTAAAGAAAAATTTACAATCCCTCCCGATAGTAGTTTTAATATAAATATTGAATGTTTTGGTTATTTGGGTGGTTTCACTTTTGATCAATCATTTAATATTGTAGTTACAGATATATCTAAAGTTCCAGTTTTTATAACAGACCCGGTTTCGGAAGTGACTCAAACTACACAATATAATTATCAAATAGAAGTACAAAATTTTGTAGATTCAAGTACAAATCCTTTGCCAATTTTCTTTGAAGAACCTTTGCCTGAATGGTTAGAATTTACATATGAAAATTATGATGATGATACAAAAATAGCTACTGCCAGATTATTTGGAACTCCTTCGTTATGTGTAGATGTAGGAAATTACTATATATCTTTATCTTCAGAGAATGATTTTGGAATTACCTATCAAAATTTCAATATTTATGTAAATATGGAACCAATTGAGAGAGAATGGAATAGGGATGAGGGTATAGAATGTGAAACTGTTCCAGAGGGTAAAACTCCTTATGAATGGACGCAAGAGTTAAATATGAGACGAAAAGCAGAAATTTTACAATATAAAAATAATGGAAATGCATTGAATAATCAAAATCAATTTACACAAAAACAAATGTATTCCATGGCTGCAAGAGGGATGTTATCTAAAAAAAAGGCATGGGGAAACCAAACTCAATTTTATAATAATCCTAATATTGATAATTTACCTGTTATCAATAATACGCTAGTATGTGAGCAAAAAGTAAAAAACTGGTCATATGCCAGCCAATCGGGTGTCCCAGGAAATCCTAATTTTAAATTGTATTATGATAAAAATGTACCTTTAACAAGATACCCCTATATTCAAAGGGTATTTTTAGCTGGAAGTAATAAATGGCCTCAGAGGGCCTGGGCACCTGGGAATAAAGGTTTCCCTAATAAAAAAGCAGGAAATTCCTCAAACCCTTAAGTTGGGATTAATACAAACATCTCGGGTAGGAAATATATCCCCCGATAAACATTTATCCCCTTCATTTACTTTAATACAGGATCGGAATCCTCTATCTTCTCCTATGTAACAAAATCCAGATTTGGAACTTGATTGATTCTTTTGAATGGAACTAATAGCGTCATCAGGCTCAGGAGTTTGGTTAGGTTTAACAGGGTTTAATTGATGTAATTTTGTCTTTTCTTTTTGAATGATTGATTCTTCTAATGAAATATCGGGTCGTGTAATTTTTTCAGTAACATTTAAACTTGTATTAATTGTTCCAGCTGCTACATCTATAGCTGATTTAGAACCTTCTGCGGCAAGATTGGTAACAGAACGAACAGATTTGGTCAATGTATATCCGAATAACGAAGCTACATACTGAAAAAATGGACTAAAAGTATCACTTAAAAACTGTGTAATATCACCTAAATAATTAAAAACATTTAATCCCAACATTGCTAATATAAAGAGAATTATTCCAATTTTAAAAAATGAGTAACTATTATTAGTAGATGTTGGAATTTGAGGGGGTTCAATATCAATTGTTTCTGTAATAACTGGAGTCATTTTTGCATCAGATAAAGATAAAGACATAATATATATTTCCAAGAGAAATAAAAACAAGACAATTAAACTTCACTATTTCTAAGTTTTAT
>Ga0209223_10001444_pt1 | contig 25865 bp, 28 predicted proteins | sample COG_06_FD_184750 | JGI IMG/M metagenome (GOLD analysis project Ga0209223, IMG submission 184750) | Pelagic Microbial community sample from North Sea - COGITO 998_met_06 (SPAdes) (version 2) | ecosystem: Environmental > Aquatic > Marine > Neritic zone/Coastal water | place: Helgoland, sampling...
ATAAAGAAGCCCGGGTTTACGTGAGTGCCGTGAAAGCGATGGTGCCCGAGAAGGTGTGCCTGATCATCGACCAAGCCATTCAAATGCATGGCGCAACCGGTATTTCACAGTGGTCGCCCTTAGCTGGCATGTACGCCGACATGCGGCACCTGCGTTTTGCAGACGGGCCCGATGAAGTGCATCACATGGTCGTTGGCCGCGCCGAGATTCAAAAATACGATCTCTGGTAGCGCTTGGCGCTGTTGTTGGCGTGGCGCTTGATGCCCCTTAAGCGCGAAAAGTCTTAAGCCCTTAGTAATCTCTGAGGGCTTTTTTTGCTGAAGAACCGTGACTCGCAAACAGCAGCTTCATTCCAGGTTAATCGGCGAGCAGAGAAGCATACGTCGAGAACAACCTGTTTACTCTGCAATCGCAAATTCATGCACTGCTCAGCCCAAGACCGCATCGGCAGTTGTTGGACTGAGCTTGTAGCGTCTTAAAAAAGGCGGTCATGAGCAACCGAATCGCTCTAGAGAGACCATGGGTGTTTCTACCGCTGAGGTCGTGGAGATCTCTCTCAGACAACCCAAATCGTTGAAATGCGCAGTAAGAACGCCGCTGAGCAAACTAAATGCTTCTGAATGAAAGGCCAAGCCGGCCATAAAAAATGCCCCTCAAAGGCTCTGCACTCGAGGGACTGTCTTACCAATCGAGAACGCGTAACAACGCTCACCACTTTGGTTGAATCCTTTTCTAAAACAACAACCGGTTATTCAGCACCTAGCCTGCTGGGCTTGATCCGGCTTTCGCTTTTTCAAATTTCTCGATCGTTGCATCAATTCCTTCGCCAATTTCGGCTAAGACAACCGCCACAACCCGACGATTCCGCGCCCGCCCCTCAAAGGTGTTATTATCGCCGACTGGATAATACTCACCATACCCAATAGCAGCTAATCGGTCTGGCTTGACGCCCGTAAATTCAAACAACCTCACAACGGTTGCGGCCCGACTCGCAGAAAGCTCCCAATTCGATGGAAACATTTCCGTGTTGATGGGGACCGTATCGGTATAGCCTTCAACATGAACATGATTTGGAAAATCCATCATCACCCGCCCAAGTTGCGTCAGAATCGACACGACCCTCGGGAACAGGGTCGAGGACCCACTCTCAAATAGAACTGCAGAGTTCATTTCGATTTCAATCCAATACTCACTGCGTTGAACCGTGATCGCGCCTTGATCGATCATCTCGCTCATCGCATTTTCAACGCGCTTTTGAATCTCATCAAGCTGCTTGCTGGCATTTTGCAGGATTTCGGGATCGACATCAGCCAGTTTCGCCATTTGCCGCATTTCGGTTGGCCGAATGGGTTCAGCAATCGGTTCAGATGGCATAAGTTTCGACATTTCAGCAGGGGCCCTGACAGGATCGCCAATTTGAATGGGATCTAAAGACCGTTGTGGATCGGTGAAGGCCGCCGTTAAGGATTCTGACAATACTTTGAACTTCCCAGTATTGACGATCGAAATTGAATACAGCATGACAAAAAATGCAAACAGCAGAGTAATAAAATCGGCATACGAAACCATCCAACGTTCATGGTTCACATGCTCTTCAGGTCTCTTCTTCCTTCCCATGCGCCTAACACCGTTTTTAGCTTGCGTAACTTCTTAATTGATCTTCAAGGTTTCTTGGATTCTCACCAGAGGCAATCAATACCAAACCCTCAACGATCATGAATCGGAAATTGGCCTCTTCTTCCGCGATAATTTTGAGCTTTGTACCCCAAGGCAAGAAGATTAAATTAGCAGAAAGCAGGGCATAAACCGTCGCACAGAAAGCCGTCGCAATCCCTTGACCGACCTTAGCCGGATCGCTCAAATCTTGCATCACAACAATCAATGCCAGTACCGCTCCAATAATCCCAATGGTCGGAGCATAGCCGCCCAGCTCACCATAGAATTTCGATGCTGCAATATCTAAGGTCTCATGGGTTTCTAATTCGATTTCAAGTATTTTTCGAATCGCCTCTGGCTCACGGCCATCAACCAACATCCGCAGTCCCTTCCGAGCAAAAGGGTTGTCTTCGGTCTCAGAGACACCCTCGAGCCCAAGCAATCCTTCCCGGCGTGCAATCTGAGCCCAATCCACCATTTTGTCGATCATTTCGGGTTGATTTAGTTTAGGGGGCATAAAGATCTTTGGCGTTGTTTTCAGTACATGTCGGCCATGCGACATCGGGAGTCCGATTAATCCGCAGCCAATTGCACCCCCTAAAACGATAATCCATGCAAACGGATGCCACAGCACCCAGAGCGGGTCCCCGCCCTCACCGATGTAGCCTCCAAAAACCGCGCCTATACCCACGACAATTCCCAGAATCGTCAGAATATCCATTTTGTTTTGCCCCTTTTGCTACTGCACGTCGCGATGCGAATCATACCCAGGCCCCCATCTTAGCGCGAACGCGACTCAAAGCCTGACTATGAATCTGACTCACCCTTGACTCGCTCACCTCAAGCACTAAACCGATTTCCTTTAGATTCATATCTTCCTGATAATACAGCGCCATGACCATCTTTTCTTTTTTCGGAAGCTGATCAATAACCTCCGTCAACGCGGCTCTAAACCGCTCATCTTGGAGCGTTGACTCTGGGCCGCCGATTGCCTCCTGCTCATGCTCTAAGCCGGTATCTTCCAAAAACAAGAGTTGACTACCAGCCGTCTCTGCCAATAGTCGATGATACTCATCGAGTGACACCTCAAGCTCTTCAGCGATCTCGTGATCGCTCGCCTGACCACCATTTTTTCGTTCGGCCTCTCGTACAGCTTGTGCCAGACGCCTTGTTTTTTCATGGACCGACCTTGGCGCCCAGGACAACTTCCGCAATTCATCCAGCATCGCCCCTTTGATCCGGATGCCGGCATAGGTTTCAAAACTCGCACCCTGCTCTGGACTATAACTTCGCACCGCACTGAGCAATCCCAAAAGGCCCGATTGCTGCAAATCATCCAATTCAACAGAACTCGGGAGTCGCGCCAACAAGTGCAGAGCGATTCGCTTCACCAACCCCAGATGCTGCGCTATCTGTTCGTTTTGCTGAAGTTTTTGGTGACTGGCGTAGACCGAAGCAGCATTCATTAGGGATCTGCCGCCGAGGGTTTCGCTAGGCTATTTGACGCGCTCAGCAGACGTTCAATAAAGAACTGTAAATACCCCGTTGCCTGATCAGGCACTGGCCATTGAAGCACTTTCGTTGCAATTTTTTGGATTGACTTTGCAGCAGGGCTGCGGGGATACGCCGTCACAATCGGTTGCTGGTTTTGAACTGCTTTTCTGAGTTGCTGATCAAATGGCACCGCACCAAGATACTTCAGACCCACTTCCAAAAACCGATCCGTTGTATTCAAAAGCTTTTCAAAGAGGGCAAGGCCTTGCGCATCGTCTTGGACCATATTCGCGAGTATTTGAAACTTTCGAATACCGTGCCGCGTTGACAACACCTTAATCAGCGCGTAGGCATCTGTTAGGGACGTGGGTTCATCACAAACCACGACGATCACTTCTTGGCTTGCTTTCGCAAAGGAGACCACACCATCGGCAATGCCGGCTGCGGTATCTACAATTAGAACATCAAGGGGATGCTTTAATTCACTAAAAGCCGTGATCAAGCTCGCATGCTGCAGCGCTGTAAGCTCTGCCATTTGTTCAACACCAGAGCTCGCAGGAACAATATGAATCCCTGCAGGGCCCTCGATAATGATGTCGTCCAACGACTTCTCACCGGAGATAACATGCTGCAGATCGAACTCCGGCTGCAAGCCTAACAAGACATCAACGTTGCCAAGCCCAAGGTCGGCATCCATCAGGAGTACGGACTTCCCAGATTCCGATAGCGCGGCGGCAAGGTTCACCGAGACGTTCGTCTTACCGACGCCGCCTTTACCGCTGGTTACCGCGATGACTGTAACAGGATCAGGCATGAATCAGTGCTTCCTTATCGTTTAACAAAGAACTATTTTCAGACTTTTCCATCATAGCAAAGCCGCTTGTTAAGATTGATCGAATTTTCGCGCCGGCAATATCAGGCATTGCTTGACCGTTGCAACTATAAGCAAACGGCAGCTTGGAACGGATCAGCATGGCCAATGCTGAGCCCAGATTGACAGCCTCATCGATCTTAGTCACAACAACTGCGCGAATATCGGCATGCCCGTAGTCGCGAGCGACCTGTTCTGATAACCCTAATTGGCTGGTTGCAGAAACCACGAGCATATTTTTGACCGGCCCACCCAGCATCTTTATCCTGCTGAGTTCTCGATTCAGTTTCAGGTCTCTTAAACTCGCCCCGGCAGAATCGATCAGAACCAACTTTTTATCTTTACATTGCCTTAACGCAGCGATCAGTTGCTCAGAATCGGTCGCCAACTGAACAGGGATGCCTAACAATTTACCGAAGGTCAATAGCTGATCCTGGCCACCCACTTTAATCGCATCCGTTGTAATGAGCGCAACCGATTCACGGCCATGCTTGGCTGCAAAGCGTGCGGCAAGTTTTGCCACTGTTGTGGTCTTTCCCACCCCTGAGGCGCCGATTACAGCAACCACACCGCCCCCATCAATGAAGTCGTTTTCTGTCTCGCGAATAACTTGTTCCAGAATGTCACGGGTCTGAGATTGCGCACTCTGACCCTGCACGACCGCCTCGGTCTTAGTGAAGTCGACTTGCGTCATAACGCGCTCCACCAAGTCAGCGCTTAACCCCAGTCCAATCATGCAATTCGTCACCTGATTTTGGCTGTATTGGTCGACCTTGGGTTGCCCCGTTGGCAAGGACAACTCTGAAGTTAACAAACGCTTGAGCGCATCAAATTCAATTTGAAGTGCATCCAAGCGCTCGGCTTGAACAGCAGACATCCCAGTCACTTGACGAGTCATGACGGGCACTGACTGAACTCGAGCACCGGCAGGCGAGAATACCGCTGCGGCTTTTTCATCTGACGCGTCGCGGCAGGGTAGGTCACGGCTTAGGCAGCTCGACTGATCCTTATCAACTTGCCGGCGAGGCGTTGCACTCTCGGCCGGCCCTTTTGCGACCAAGGCTGACAACCTCGCGCTCAAATCACGCTCACTGAGCGCACCTGCTTCCGTCTGGTGCGCCTTGGGTTCTAAAACCTCTTCTCTGTAAACACTAGACTTTAGGCCGCCCTCACGGCGCAACGCCGATTGAACTCTAAGGTCGATCGAGCGGGTATCTTTCATATTGGAGACTTTCACTCGCTGTCTTGTCGCCTGGCGCAAAGACTGATCCCGCATTATGGCGTCCGGGTCGAGCTCTATAGCCGCTAGGATCTCTATTTTTTCACCCTTTCTCCGATTCGACAGGATGACCGCATCTTCGCCCAGTGTCTCTCGAACACTGATCATCGCAGACCGAATATCATCCGCTAAGAATCGTTTAATTTCCATTTGCTCTTCCATACGTTAACTACCCCTTCGGCTAATGTGCGCCAACGCTGCGAACCACTTTAATTTGTTTTTCAGACGGAACTTCGTCATAAGCCAGGACAAAAAGTCCTCGGTTATTAGTGCGAACCAACCGGGCCAGCCAGAGCCTTAATGTGGAGGCCACTAAAAGCACCGCCGGTTTTCCCTGATTTTCCATTTCCGTCGTCCCTCGACTAATTTGCGTCAACATCTCCTCCGCCAACCCTGGCTCAAGATTGCCTGTCGCATGCTGTCCTGCTATAGCATCTTGCAATAACTGTTCCAGCTTTGGATCGAGTGACATAACCTCTAACTCTGGCGATAACCCATTGATTTTCTGATAAATCATTCGATTCAGGGCAATTCGAGTTATCCCGGTTAAATAGTCAGGATCTTGACTCCTAAGCGCCCCTTCCGCCAAAGCTTCGGCGATTGTCCGAACATCTCGAACCGGAATGCCTTCCGCTAACAGGTTTTGCATCACTTTCAGAACCGCTCCCAACGACAGCAAGCTCGGAACCAGACTCTCAACGAGTTTTGGTGAGGTTTTGGCCAACCCGTCTAGTAACAGTTGCACCTCGTCATGCCCAAGGAATTCATGGGCATGCTCCTTCAAAACCTGGCTGATATGCGTGGCAATCACGGTGCTGGCATCAACCACGGTATAGCCCAAGCCTTGCGCTTCATCTCGCATGGTGGTTTCAATCCAAACGGTATCCAGCCCAAAGGTTGGGTCTTTAGCGGGCGTACCCTCTAATTCACCAAAAACTTGGCCCGGATTGATTGCCATTTCCTTGCCTGGATAAATAATACCGTTGGCGACGGGCACCCCCATAATGACAATCTGATAGTGATTCGGCTCAAGATCTAAATTGTCTCGGATGTGAATGGACTGCAACAAAAAGCCCAGGTCCTGCGACAACTTCTTCCGAATACTTCGGATCCGACCCAACAGTTCGCCGCCTTGGGCCGCATCAACCAACGAAATAAGCCGATAACCCACTTCAAGACCAATCATGTCCATTTTAGGTACATCGCCCCAATCCAGCTCTCGCTTACCTTCGTCTACCGGCTTAGGCAACGCAGCCTGAACGGCCTCTTCCTTAACAACAGCCTCTTTTTGCTTGGACTGCCCGATAAACATTCCTGCGCCAATCATGAGCGCAGCTAAAGATAAGAAGACCATGTTCGGCATACCCGGCACCAAACCAAGGCTTCCGACCACAAAAGCCGTAATGTAAAACGGCCGCGCATTGCTGAACAATTGACTAAAAATTTGTTCACTCATCTCAGCCGAGTCTGACACACGAGTAACCACGATCGCCGTCGCCGTTGATAATAATAACGCCGGGATTTGAGCAACCAATCCGTCACCAATCGTTAACAAGATATAGTTTTCGGCTGCAACACTGGCAGATAGATCGTGCTGCACCATGCCGATAATGAGGCCACCAATAACGTTGATGAACAAGATTAACAACCCAGCAATCGCATCACCCCTCACGAATTTACTGGCGCCATCCATAGAGCCATAAAAATCCGCCTCCCGAGCCACATCAGCCCGGCGCTGCCTTGCTTCATCTTGGGAGAGCACCCCGGCATTCATATCTGCATCAATCGCCATCTGCTTGCCAGGCATCGCGTCCAAGGTAAACCTTGCCGTGACTTCAGAGACCCGGCCCGCACCTTTGGTCACAACAACAAAGTTGATAATCACCAAGATACTGAAAACCACCAAGCCAACGGTATAGTTTCCGCCAACGACAAAATCGCCAAAGGCTTGAATGACTTTGCCCGCAGCATCAGGCCCTGTATGACCATTGAGCAGAACCACCCGAGTCGAGGCAAGGTTAAGCGCCAGACGCAACAGCGTCGCAATAAGTAGGATCGTTGGAAATACCGCGAAGTCTAAGGGCCTCAGCGCATAAACCGATGCCAACAGTACGAGCAAGGACAAGGCAATATTAAAGGTGAACAAAATATCGAGCGCGATCGGCGGCAAGGGCAAGACCATCATCGCAAGAAGCATGATGATCAGCACCGGCGTGCCTAATCCCAACAATTTAATGGTCGCGCCTGGGCTTTGCATAAAGCCGGCAAACGAAGGGGTGTTCGAAATCATATTACTTCACCTCGATACTGTTCTGGCACATCAAAATAACCGGGCGCCAATGGCTTCTGAGGCTTCGTAATCGACGAATCTCGCAATTGAAAGACATAAGCTAAAATCTGGGCCACAGCCTTATAAAGCTGCTGGGGTATTTCCTGTTTAACCTCGACCATGCCGTACAGTGCTCGGGCGAGTGGCGGCGCTTCAAAGATCGTCACGTCGTGTTGCATCGCCACTTCTCGAATCCGATGCGCCATAAAATCTTGACCTTTCGCAACCACAATTGGCGCGCCATTACCGTGATCCTCGTATTTCAATGCCACCGCAAAGTGGGTTGGATTGGTAATGATGACATCCGCCATCGGCACAGCATCCATCATGCGCTGTTCTGAGAGCTGGCGTTGCATCCGTCGAATCTGACTCTTAACCTCGGGCCGACCTTCAGAATCTTTCATCTCATCGCGGATTTCCTGCTTGGTCATCTTTAACTTATCTTTGTGTTGCCAAAGCTGGAAGGGCACATCGATCATCGCAATTAAAATCAGCACCGCACTAAAACCAATGAAAGACCAAAGCAGTAGGGATCCAGCCTTGGCCATGGCAGACACCACATTCATAACACCGAGCGAGATAATCTCTTGAACGGAATAATAAATAATTAAAAAAGCGACAGCCGCCACAAGTAAAAACTTCAAGAGTGCTTTGAACAGCTCAACAAGACTTTGCAGTCCAAACATCCGGCCAAAGCCTTTAATTGGGCTCAGTTTCTCAAGCTTTGGCGCTAAAGAATCAAGACTAAACGCCCAGCCCCCCATAGAAACGGGCCCTAAAAAAGCGGCAATAATAAAAAGCACAAACAAGGGTACGACCGCAAGCAGCCCCGCCCCGACGCTCTTCGAAATCTGCTCATAAAGCGCCTCCGGGTTTTCAATATTGATCGGGTTAAAAGCAAGACCGTTGGAAAGAATACTATGAAGGTCAGTAATCAATGCTTGACCTAAAAACAGCATCGCCACAGCAGCCGCCATCAGCGATAAGAGCGTATTCAAGTCCTTCGAGCGTGGAACCTGGCCTTTCTTCTTGGCGTCCTCAAGACGACGCTCTGTCGGTTCTTCTGTTTTGTCTTGAGTCGAGTCTTGATCTGCCATGACTTACTCCAAGATCACTAACATTTGCAGGAATCCGGCTTCCAACAACGCAGTAAATTGCGGTAGAAAAACCGGCAAACTCAGCATTATCATCACAAAACCCACCATGATGGTGATTGGAAACCCAACGGCAAAAATATTGATTTGGGGCGCCGCTCGCGTCATCACCCCAAAGGCAAGGTTGACCAGGAGAATCGAGATCACGGCAGGCAAAGCAATCAACAGGGCCCCCTTAAAGACTTCAGAGATCCAGCTCACGGTCTGCCAAGCAAGGTTCTCTGGGATCAGGCCCGCACTAATGGGCCATCGATAAAACGACTCAACGATGGTCTCGATCAACACCAAATGTCCGTTCAGAGCCAGAAAAACTAGTGTAGATAGGATTAAGAAGTACTGACTAACGACCGGCACCTGAACCCCGTTTTGCGGATCAATTGTTGCGGCAAATCCAAGGCCCATACTGGTCGCCATGGTTTGACCCGCAACCACCATCGCGGCGAAAACCATCTGCAGAGTGAAGCCCATCGCAACGCCAATCACGACTTGTTGGATGGTAATCAGCATGCCGTGAACGCTGAAGGCGCTTACAATCGGAATGGGCGGCAGAAGCGGAAAGATCACCCACGCAATTAGTAGCGTTAACAGAACCCGAGATTGAACCGGTAGAGACTTCGAGCCAAAGATGGGCGCGGCCATAAACATGGCGCCAATCCGCACAAACGGCCAAAAGACACCATTCACGAAACTCACCAACTCGTCCGCACTAAAAATCATCGATTAGCCTACCAAAGCCGGGATTTGGTAAAACAGCTCTTTGGTAAAAGCGACCATGGTTTTAAGCATCCAGGGTCCAGCCACGAACAAGGCGATCACGAGCGCACCGAGCTTTGGAATAAAGCTCAAGGTCATTTCTTGAATTTGCGTCGCTGCTTGAAAAATCCCGACGAAAAGACCAATGGCCAGCGCCGACAGCAGCAACGGGCCGGCCAGCATGGCGGTCATCATGAGGGTTTGTCGCCCTAGATCCATGACTACTTCGGGTGTCATCATCTTCTGACTCCTTAACTGTAAAAACTTGCGGCGAGCGTGCCCAATACTAAGGACCAGCCATCGACTAAGACGAAAAGCATAATTTTGAACGGCAATGAAATAATCATCGGTGACAACATCATCATGCCCATCGACATCAGAACACTTGCAACCACAAGGTCTATGATTAAAAAAGGAATGAAGATCAGGAAGCCAATTTGAAAGGCTGTTTTTAATTCGCTGGTCACAAACGATGGCAGCAAAATGTGCAGCGGGATTTCTTCATCTTGATCAAAGGAGTCAACCCCGGCTAAGCTTGCAAACATCATCAAATCAACTTCGCGCGTCTGATTGAGCATAAACACCCTGAGCGGTTGCACGCCTTCATCCAGCGCACTTTCGAACACCAAATCACCGGCCATATAGGGCTCAACCGCCTTTTCATAAATTTCTTCGAAGGCCGGCATCATGATGAACATCGACGTGAACAGGGCAAGGCCGATCAGAATTTGATTTGACGGCGTTTGCATCGTTCCCATGGCTTGCCTCAAGATCGCCAAAACCACGATGATTCGGGTGAAGGAAGTCATTGTCATCAGCAGTGCGGGCAACACACTGAGCAGCGTCATAATTAAGAGAATCTGGATATTCGTTGAATACGACTCGCTGCCATCGGCTCCTGGCTGCATTGTAAACAGCTTCAGATCGGTTTCCGCAAACCCAACGCTTGGCAACAATAAACCCATTAAGAGCAGCCATTTCATGAGGTTGCCTCAGTTTTTTGGCCTTTCGAGAAGAGCTGGCCCAAACCAGGCACCTTACTTTGAGAAAATGCCAAGGGGTCAATAATCGGTGTATCCAAGGTTTTAATCTTTGTCACGTGTCCGGGCGCAACGCCAAGGAGAATTTGCTCTTCACCGACCTGAACCAAAACCAGACGCTCTCTTTGCCCCACCGATAAACCGCCCAATACCCGCATCGGGTTCTGATTCATAACAGGCTGGCCAAATCGCTTAAACAAAGCAGCGAGCACAATGATCAATCCAATCACCAAAGCCAAACCTGCAAATAACTGGGCAAGGTATCCGGGTGTCATAACCGACTGCTTGACGGCCTCAAGGGTTTCAGGCTCCGCCGCAGCGACCTGCAAGGATCCAAAAACAAGGGCCGTCGTGGCGGAAAATTTGAGTCCAGCATGGCTCATAGCGCGGTCTCGACTCACTTCAGTTTCTTAACGCGTTCTGACGGACTGACAATATCTATAAATCGAATGCCAAATTTATCGTCAATCACAACGACCTCTCCGTGCGCGATCAACGTGCCATTCACGAGCACTTTGTGCGGCTTTCCGACCAGACTATCAAGCTCCACAACAGAACCCTGACCCAGTGCTAAGAGCTCTTTAATGGGCACAGAGGTTCGGCCAACTTCAAGTGCAATCGTGACTGGCACATCCAAAATCGCATCTAAATTTGCTTCGCGAGAACCCGCTGATTCCGGATCAGCGACCACTGCTTCTGGTTCAACATTTTCAGCGGTTGCTGCTGCGTCTATTTGTTCCTGGGGTAATTCATCAGCCATGTCTTTTCCTCTACCGTGTTATAGCGGCGCCTGCGCACCGGTGATCAAAATTATTTGGGATTAATCCAGTTCCGATTCTGTGATTTTGACTGCATTGTGCCCGCTAGAGGCGCCAACTTTGCCGGCGAATAGCGGTATCCCTTGGACCTTAAGCACCACATCATCTGGGGTTTTTAGTCCGATCATATCGCCAGGACGCAAAGCTAATAGCGCGCCCAGGGTCATCGTTGACTCTCCCAAGGTTGCGGTTAGCTCAACCATCGTCTGTTTCAAGTTCGCCTCGATCGTAGGCGTCCAGTTTGTTCGAGAAAAAGATTCAAGCGACGACTTGGCAACAACCAACTTTTCCTTGATTGGCCGGAACATCGAATACGGAAACACCAGGTGGCACTGACCTTTGGATTCCGTGAAACCGATTTCAAAGACAGCATGGGCTGCCGGTTCATCCGTGATAGGAATCGATAGGTAATCTGGATTGTGCTCGCTGAGTTCAATTGATGCCGACACAGGCAACACATCGGCCCACGCGGTCTCTAGCTCATTGAGGATAACTTTTGAGACTTGATCGGCAAGCTTTTGCTCAATCGTTGTAAATTGCTTTGCACGAGCCCCTCCTGTTGCAAGCCCTTTACCGCCGAAATACCGATCTACAAAGAGCGAAAGCAGCTCCGCTTCGATCACCAGAAGAAATCTGCCAGGCAGCGGATCAAATTGACAAACATTGATGTAGCAGAGCGCGTCCAAGCCATCAACGAAATCAGGTTGGCTGAGCGTTTGAATGGGTTGGACCGAAATGCTCGGCTCACTTCGAAACATTCGCTGCAAAGCGTCTGTTAGGGTTTCGATCAGCAGTTCATTGATCGTATCGACTCTCGACAAGCTTGAAAAAATTCGGCCATCACGTGCACCGAAGTTATAGGACTGAGGCTTATCAGAAAAAGTTCGTTCGGAGGCCGTGTCGATATCGCCTTGCTCAACACCCTTGATCAGCGCATCCTTTTCTTCTTGGCTTAAAAGATCATCATCAGCCATGACTATTGCACCACAAAGCCGGTGAGAATCACCTGCTCAAAGGTCACGGGACTTGCTGATTGCGAAAATAAATCGCGAATCGCGTCGCCAATATTCGCCACTAATTGTTCCTTGCCTTCAAGAGTCGACAAAACCCCGTAGTCAAAATCACCGAGCAATAGCAGCACTTTATTGACAATGAGCGGCGTATTTTCTTTCAAAGTCACTTCGGAATTTGGGTCTCGCGTTTGAATACTAATCGTGACCTGGGCATACCGCATGACGCCCTGCAATTGAAAGTTAGCAACAACCGGTGGGATCTCGACATATAGAAAGGCGCGACCATCAGCAACCGGCGCCGCAGCACCTTTGCTCGCCGACTGATTAAAAGCGCCCATCATAAACGCGCCCCCGAGGGTTGCACCGACTGAAATAACGGCCACCAGCACTATTACGACGATCTTATTCACAGACACCTCCTCAACTTTTTTAATATTGCAGTCAGCGTGTCACGCCTATTCGCCCAACGCAATCAACACAACTCTACAAAGCAACAGCCGTGCCAGTAAAATTATTGATTATAATCAATTAGTTAAGGGAGTATTTTTAGAAATAGTCGGTATTATGACAACCGGAAGCCCTATCAACAGGCCGGAAAAGCCAAATAAATGACAGTTTTGGTCCACTTAGAGGCTAATGGGCTGAGCAGCCAGCGCCAGCGCTTGACTTGCGTCAACGGCCATAAAAACAATAACGGCGGGCATCGGCGATAAACCCACCCGGCAACCCCTTAAGCAAGTCAACCGGCTGATCGCGACCTATCGAGGCATCTTGGCGACCCAAAGTAGACCTCAAAGCCACTGGGCTGCGCTCAAACGTCAGCGCCACTGCTTCAAGAATGTACAGAGTGATCGGGTCGGAGATCAAAAAACGCTACAGAATGACCAAAACCACTCGTCGTAGACAATCGTTGATGTTGAAAATCAGCGCCCGATTTTCCTTTGAAAAGCAACGCTCACGGCCTTCAATGCGTCAATCAACTCAAAGTAAAACAAATCCACGTCCGACGTGATCGAACCGATATCCAGTTGATGCGATGTCCTCTGCCCGCCAATTTGATGCAAAGGCAAGCGCTGGTTTTGAATCATTAAACCCACAGATTCAGCATGCCGTCTTGCTCAACCGCCAAGGGCTGCTCTGCTGCGACTTGTTCTTCCTGAGTCCCAACATCGATTGAACTGCGTTGAGTGTCAGACTCGGCCGCCATTTGCTCTTTGTGCTCGGCTAAGGATTGATCCGAGACGCTCGCCTGGCCCAACATTAACCCATCTGCTTCAAAATTCTTTTGAAGTCGGAGCATATTATTTTCAATGGCTTCTCTGACCGCGGGGTTTTTCGAAAAGAACACCAAAGAGGTTTGATCGTTTTCTTGTTTCATCAGAATTTCAACTGTTCCTAAATTTGCAGGCGTCAGCTTCAATTCCGCAAACTGCATCTTACCGGCCAGCATCATCTTGGCGTGCTGACCCATTTGGCGTACCACGTCCGCTTGCTGGCTCGCATTGTTCAGGAGCGTGGCGAACGCTGGCTTAACCTCACTTGCAGCCAACCGTCCGGACTCTGTAAGGCTTGCAATCTGAAAAGCGGATTCAGGGCCCTGTCGGCCCCAACTGCCGGCATCCGATTGACCACCCCCTTTCAGGAGTGCGGCGCTTGATTCTAGGTTAGCAGCTAACATTTGTTCCGCTAGGGCATTGCGGCCACTCGCACCCGAGGATAAAAATCGATCACCATTAAACCCGGCCATCGCCGCATTGGCACGGCCGGCGTCACCCTCTGGTTGTAATCTGAGTCTAGATAAAGCCTCGCGTAAGCCAAGCGCGACACCTTCACCGCGACTGGCGCCAAGTGAACCATTGCCGCTGGCGGCAAGTGCCATTACATCAGCAGCCTTAGCCGAATCGCTCGGCAATTCGGTTTGAAAGAACCGATCTGAAATGCCAGACAGCCAGTTCATCCCGACCGTTTTGAGGCCCGTTGCAGATTGCATACCCGTTATCGCAGGGTCGTTCTTACCAACGCGACCATCCTGGCTTGAGAGCCGGTCAAGTTGACCTCGAAGCCCATCCATTTGAACCAAATCCGTTAGGGCGGCAGATGGCAACCCATCCGGCAACATTGGATCCTTATCGGAATCATCTTGCCGGTCAGACGCTGATGCGGCAGGTAACGGGCGCGAGTTCGCATCGCTGGATGCGTCACGCGAGGACTGACCCTGCTCAGCGCTTATTTCCTCAACCGAGCGGCCGTTGCGATCCTGTTCAACCTGACTACGACGACTGTAATTGCCATTATCTGATTGATTTGTATTGGTTTTTCTATAATCTTGGCGATCTTGCTGAGCTTTTGCTAAGGTCTTTGAAAATTGCTCATTGTCGCCACCGCTCTCCAGCTGGACCTGATTCGGGTTCGAAACACCCAGGCCTTTAGGTTGCGATATCAAATTAACAGGACTTGGACTCATTGAATTCTACCAATGTAAATTTAGACTACTGTTGAATCTGCATAGATTGGGCCAACTTTTATTTAGTAGCCAAAACAATTCATTATATGATGCAGAAGTTGCAGCCCTGGCTTAAGGCCAGCCCAACAATACGACCAAGCCCCAATAAGAGTGCTTTCTTTAGCTGCTTGAAATAGGTTATTGATAACCACTTACGTGATGAGCATTCAGACGCGCCTTAAGATTGACAGCAGACCTCGCATCGGCCTTTACCTGTTCAAAGGTTTGACGAGTCAGCCTCGAGCCCGGTTCTATTCTGGCCGCTTGAGCACGGCCGCCAGCGCTTGATTGCCCAGCGCGAATCCTCTAAGCGGGATTGAATATCCTAAAAGACAGTATTCAAAATGCCATTCGCTAACCGGCTAAAGCGTGTTAATCCAAACCTACGTTCGCTGCAGGCGCTCGTTGATGGATCAAAGGCACTCGATCGATCAATTGCTGATCGGCACGCTTTCTTATGAGGCTTTGCTCTTGCTTCTTGCTTTGCTCCGAAACTTTCTGCAAAGCATCGACTCGAACATGCCTTGCACGCCACTCTAACTGACACATTTCATAACGCTGGGCATATAAGGCCACTCGTTGGCTCTGATCCTGAATGGCGGTATTCAGTTGATTAATGAATTTGGCAAAATCTGCCATTTGCCGCGGGGAGTTTTGTTCTCGATTCGTTCGCGCTCTGTTTTGGTACTCAACATGATAGGTCTTCAGCGTCTCTAAACTCGTCTGCTCCCTTGCAAGATTGGCTCGCGCTTCGGCCAACTGACCTGCAGCGGCCTGCTCCTCAAGGTGCGCAAGCTCCGCTAACTTCGTCATTCGAGCACTACGTTTCATCATTCATTGCCTCTAAAGCCGATACCTGCCTAATAACCTCAGTCACTGCTTTGACCCAGATCGGAAATGAGCCGATTAAATTCGGCCAAACTTGTGTCCATGCCATAGTGATCTGTCAAACCCTGACGAATGAAGTCGCGCAATTTGGGATAGGCTTGAATCGCTTCATCAATTCTAGGGTCACTACCGGCTGTATAAGCCCCCACACTAATAAGATCTCGGTTTTGCTCGTAGGTTGCGCTCAAAGCCCTAAAACGTTGCGCCGCCACCTGTTGCGACTTCGAAACAATCTGCGTCATTAATCGGCTGACCGACGCCTCGACATCAATTGCGGGATACAACCCGGACTCCGCCAGTTTCCTTGATAACATGATATGACCATCAAGGATGGCTCTGGCGGCATCCGCCACCGGGTCATCTAAGTCATCACCCTCGACTAAAACGGTATAGATCGCCGTAATTGAACCTTCGCCAGTATCGCCATTACCGGCCCGTTCGACCAATTGCGGCAGTTTCGCAAACACCGATGGCGGGTATCCTCGCGACACTGGCATCTCGCCAATCGACAGGGCAATTTCTCGCTGGGCTTGGGCAAAGCGCGTCAGCGAATCCATCAACAGCAGCACATTTTTGCCTTCGGCTCTAAAGTGCTCGGCAATCGCCGTTGCGCGGAGCGCGCCGTGAACCCGCATCAGGGGCGGCGAATCAGCGGGCGTTGCAACGACAACGGCTTTGCGCATGCCCTGCTCACCCAGTGTCTCTTGGATAAATTCTTGTACCTCTCGGCCTCGCTCACCAATCAAGCCCACAACCACGACATCGGCGTCAGCATGCTCTGTCATCAAACCCAGCAAGGTACTCTTCCCGACGCCACTGCCGGCAAACAACCCCATACGCTGTCCCCGCCCCAGTGTTAGCAACGCGTTAACCGCTTTAATGCCAACATCAAAGGGTTCTCGGATAAGACGTCGAGACAAAGGGTTTTTCTGAACACCGGTTAACGGCACCGTCTGATCCAGCAAGATTGGGCCACGGGCATCGAGTACTCTGCCTGCGCCGTCTATGACTCTACCCAGAAGGCCGCCACCCACCTCAACGCCATGGGATTGCCGCAATGGGATCACTCGAGAATCTGGCGTTAAGCCTTGGCTGTCCTCCAGCGGCATCAGGAACAGCTTGCCTTCGGTAAACCCAACGACTTCGGCTTGAACTTCTAAACCGCTCGGCGACACAATTCTGCAGTGACTGCCGAGGGGGGCCTCGCAGCCCACCGCCTCAAGGGTTAAACCAACCATTCGAGATAGACGGCCTTCAACGCCTGGCGCCTGATATTTCAGGCCGGTACTGAGATGTTGAACCCGCGCGCCCAGTGCATTCGATCTCGCAGCAACTCGGGCCTTCAGATTAGACATCAAGCGCCCCCTCACTTCGGAAGGCTGTTTTAACCAAGTCGAGTGCCATTTGCGTCAACCGGGCATCGATCGCGGAATCTCGGCCCTGCATACGACAATCACCGCGCTCGATACTGGCATCTTCAAATAAAGGCCAGCTATGCGCCGGGTGCGCCGGGTCGAGTGTCGCCACGAAATCGCTGACGATCTGCTTGTCTTCTGGATTCAAAAAAACTTCTGGCGGATGTTGGTGGACCGGCAGGACCTTGGCAATGTGCAGTACCTGCTCGACCAACCGCTCGCGATCAAAGGTAATCTCACGGCGCGCAAGCTCTGCCCCAATCATCGCCGCCAGCTGAGAAATCTCGACCGCCAACTGCTCATCCATCTGCGCGATTGGTTGATCAACGCTCTCAAGCAATCCCAAAAATGCGGCGGCCCTTTCCTCATAGAGCGCAAGGCCTTCGGCCTTTCCAGCTGCCAGACCGGCTTGCATACCCGCCTCGTGTCCCGCCAGTTGTCCCTGCTCAAAGCCTGCTTTTTCTGCATCGGCTTTAATTTGCTGAATCTCTGCCTCGGACAAGGGTTCGGGTGCAACCGGCTCAACAATATCCAACCTAGGCGCCTGCCAAGCGCTCGCTGCAAAACTAGACATATTCATCACCGCCTTTACCACCAATTGCAATCTCGCCATCGGCTGCTAGGTTCAACGCAATCTGGAGAATCTCTTTTTGGGTGTCTTCAACTTCTTTTAATCGAACGGGGCCTTTTAGTTCCAAATCTTCCAAAAGCATTTCGGAGGCTCGGCTGGACATATTCGACGTAATTTTATCTCGCATCGTTTCAGAGGCGCCTTTAAGCGCGATCACCAGCTTATCTTGGCCCACTTCTTGGAGCAGACGTTGCATATGTCGGTCAGTCACGGTCATCAAGTTGTCAAAGACAAAGAGTAAGTCGCGGATCGAGCCGCTCATCGCTTCGTTATCTTCTTCAATACGATCCAAGACTTCCGCTTCGACACTCGAGTCGACGTATCCCAAAATATTCGCCGCAATCTTAATCCCTTCTACCTTGGATGGCGGCGTCGGTACCGCCTCAATTACTTTACGCTGGATAATTTCATCAAGCTCTTCCAATGCAGCCGGATGAATGGTCTCAAGACTCGCAACCCGCATCATAATGTCGGGCAAGCGGTCTCTTGGTAGCTGACTGAGGACTTCCGCCGCATGGTCGCTATCAAGCGAGGACAAAACGATCGCACAAATCTGAGGATGTTCATGCTTGAGAATCAGCGCAACCGAATCCGCATCCATCCATTTCAAGGCATCCATACCCTTGGAGTCTTGCCCTTTCAAGATACGGTTCACCATACGGTTGCCCTTGGTTTCGCCCAGGGCCTGATTCAAGGTTTTTTTAACGTAACCAAGCGGGTCGGTTCCAACCGCATTCCCGGAGAATATAACTTCGGTGAATTCGCCGACCACGCTTTCAAGATCCTCATTGGAAATTGTTGTCAGCTCGGTCATCGCCTTACCCACGTCTTGAACCTCACGTGGCTCCATATGCCGCAGCACCTCGGCCGCCGCTTCTTCGCCTAAACTCAGCAGAAAAACAGCCGCCCGTTGTGCCCCATCAAGTTTGCTGTCTAATTCATCCGGCATCTGCAGTCACCCATGTTCTTAATACTTGTGCAACACGTGCAGGATCTTCGCTAACCATACCCCGCGCATGGGCAAGCTGCTGATCATAAGTCTGCTGTTGTCGCGTCAAAGCCTTCGGTTCCAGCGCTGTTGGACCATCTAAGGCGATTGGACGCCCCTCACTGTCATATTCCAATTGCGCATCCTCTTCCTCAACTGGCAGGAGGCTTGGGCTGGGTAGCGCTGGTCCATTCACTGCTGCGAGCGATCTCATGACGGGTCGAAGCACGCCCAGAATCAAGGCGAGGATCGCGGCGAGGCCCACTAGCATTTTTCCAAGGCCTGAGTAATCGGCCAACGAATCCATAAACCCGCGCTCCGGGGGCATTTCAATCACTTCTTGGTAAAAGGGTGCCGTGGTCACACTGACGGTATCGCCTCTCGCTGCATCAAACCCAACAGCTTCCCGCACGATCAGCTCGTATTGTGCCAGTTCTTCGGGCGAGACCGGGACAAGCTCTCGTGTGGGTCGGGCCGCCTCGACGATTTCTTCTGCGTCCTCATCTGCATCTGCGTCTTCCCCAATCGCACCATCAACGGGTACTTCGGCTGCGACGGCAATCACGGGCGGAATATCCTGGTAGCGGTGATTCACAATGACCGCAATGGACAACCGCTCCAGCCGGCCACCCATTTCTTTAATATGGCTGATGGTTCGATCGACTTCAAAATTACGCGTCTCCCGCCGAGTTGACCGCAACGGCAAGGCTTCCTGATCAACCACTTCGCCATCGGCGCCAATGTTTTCTGGCGGCGCGTTGGCAAGCGTCCCGGGAATACCGGCAGCCGCTGTCTGGTTCGAGATCTCTTCACTGGTCTGCTCGCTTCTGAGCGCTGCGGGCTGATTACCATATTGCTCAACAGTTCGTTCCTCGGCGGTATGATCAACCGCTGCGGTAACCTGCACCCTTAAGTTCTGAATCCCAACCAAGGGCACCAACAAATCACTCACCCGCGCCGTTAAGCTGTCTTCTATTTGCTGGTTATAGCGAAATTGCTCATTGCTCATCATAATCTCGCTCGAGCCGTTATTGCTGGACAACAGTCGGCCGCGCTGATCAATAAGGGTGACATTTTCTGGCGCAAGGTCGGTGACGCTCGAGGCGACCAGATAAACGATACCGGAAACCTGCGATTCGCTCAGATTACGACCCTGAGCTAGGCTTACGACCACCGACGCATTGGCTTTGGTTTTGCTCCGAATGAACGCTGACTTTGGGGGAATGGCTAAGTGGACGCGAGCACTTTTAACGCTATCAAGGGCCGAAATCGAGCGCTGTAGCTCCTCTGCCAAAGCTTGGTTAAACCGCGCCGTCTCCATAAAGGCACTGGTGCCGAGCCCCTGATCTTCATAAAGAATGTCGAACCCCTTGTCAGAATTTTTAGGCAGGCCTGCACTCGCCATCATAATCCGCGCCTGGTGCACTTGATCAGAGGCAACCGAGATCACCCCCGCTTGGGGATCAAATTTATAAGGCGTGCCAGAGCGATCCAGCGTTGTGATGATTTCAGCGGCATCCATTTCAGCCAGGTTCCCATACAGGGGGCTGTATTCGGGCTCCTGCGCCCAGAAAACAACCGCGACACCGAGCGCGATGCTGGCCGCTAAGCCGATCAAAAGCCCTAATTGGCGAACGACGGGCATTTCAGCGACTTGATTGAACTGCCGCATTGCCTGTGTGGGGTCTAATACCGCCATAATGTTTCCTCTCGTACCGCGTGTCTGAACGTTAAATTATTTTTGCGCCGCTTTGAGCCTAATGACTCAAAGCCCGCTCGCTGAAGACCAAACCCTAAATCGACATATTCATGACTTCCTGATAAGCCGACAACACTTTATTGCGAACCTGAACCACCGCCTCGAAGGATAAGGACGCTTTTTGCATCGTGACCATCACGTCCGCCAAATCAACACTGTCATCACCCGAGGCATAAGCCAAAGACAGATCACCAGAGGCCTTTTGCACCTTTGAGACTTCGGTCAGCGATTCTTTCAACAAGTTCGAAAAATCAACTGGGGCTTCGAGCCGGGTTGGCAAATTAACGCCATCACTGCCCGCCGCGACTCGGACTGATCGCATTTGATCTAGAACCGCACTAATCTCCATACTCATTGCGACCTCTCCTAATACCCTTCACTGACTCAAAACAATATTCAACAAGGTAGCGCAATGCCTTGCTCTTTGAACCGCGCCAATTTATACCGCAGCGTTCGAGGTGAGATTCCAAGCTTTTCTGCTGCTGCCTTTCTGGAGCCTCTCACCAATTCCAAAGCATCGAGAATCATCGCCCGCTCTTGGTCCTTTAAACCAGACCCTAAACCCTGATCAGCCACTATCAAGGCCGCGTCCTGGTCGACTGCCGATAACGGCGCGACACGCTCATAGTGAATATCTGATTCCGTGAGCATTTGCCCTGTTTTTAGAATAAGCGCCCGCTGGATCACATTTTCAAGCTCTCGAACGTTGCCGGGCCAGTCGTGCTCGCCCAACTTCAGAGCTGCGCCTTCTGATAGCACGACCCCTTCACCTGACGCATATTGACCCAAAAAGTGCTGCGCGAGCGGCAGAATGTCGCGAGGCCGTGCTCTTAAGGGCTCAATCATGAGGGGAAAAACGTTCAACCGATAAAACAAATCTTCGCGAAAGGTGCCCGCTTTGACCGCGCCCATCAAATCTCGATTGGTTGTTGCCAGCACTCTGACGTCCAAATCGATAGTCTTATGGCTGCCTAACCGCTCAACGGTCCTTTCTTGTAAGACCCGCAGCAGTTTGGCCTGCAGGCCAAGGTCCATCTCGGAGATCTCATCTAATAAAATGGTGCCACCGTTGGCTTGTTCAAATTTTCCCGCGCTCGCCTGCACGGCTCCGGTATACGCGCCCTTTTCATAACCAAACAGCACGGCTTCCAGCATGTTCTCAGGAATCGCCGCACAGTTAATTGCAATGAACGGGCCTTGTGCGCGCTGCGAGCAATCATGAATGTAGTGGGCAAAGACCTCTTTGCCAGTACCCGACTCACCACTGATCATGACCGTGGCCTCAGATTGCGCGACCCGTTGCGCGAGCTTGAGTAACTGCACGGTCGCTGGGTCGTCGCCGACCACGTTACACTCGGCTGTCGGAGCCTCGATCAATCGGTTCACTAAGGCGAGCAAATGATCGGCCTCAAAAGGTTTTACCAAATAATCGGAGGCGCCATTTTGGATTGCGTTCACCGCCTGACTCACCTGAGCAAAGGCCGTGACCAACACCATCGGAATCATCGGCCACTGCCGCTTAACCTGCTCTAACAAGCCATTGCCATCCAAGTTAGGCATCTGCACGTCGCTGATAATAAGGCTGATGTTGGCGCCTTGATGCAGTGCTGCTAAGGCTTCAACTCCATCAGCGCAGGCTCGCACTGCGTGGCCTGCATATTGCAAAGTTTCGGTTAAGGCGTCGCGCAAGGAAGGGTCATCCTCAACGACTAAAATACTGGCCTGGGGCTGGTTCATACTGCAACCCCCGTATAGCACTCAATAGTCTGCATACGCTGCGTATTTTGTTGCCAGGTCAGCCGAGTGTTGGGCAAGGATAGCGTGACGCAGGCGCCGCCTTGGGGTAAATTTTCCGCACGCATTTGGCCATCATGATTGCTCGCGATGGTCGCGGCGAGGGCCAGACCCAGGCCGGTGCCATCACTTCGAGTGGTAAAAAAAGCATCAAAAACCTGATCGATGATCGCTTCATCAAAACCGGGACCTTGATCGGTCATGACGATTTCTAGGCCTTTAGGCGTAATGCGCGCAGTGACCTGTAAGTTCGCAGGCATTGCTATATCCAAAGCATTTTCAGCAACACTGACCAAGGCCGATAAGAGCGACTCTTGATCTCCTTTAATCAAAATATCCTGCGCCGGCATATCAAGACTGAACGCGCCCTTTTGCTGCTCAATGATCGGCAGAACAGATGTTCTTAATGCATCTAATAGTTCGAACAACGAGAAATCTTGCGCCGCTGGGGCGTGATCCTGAACGAAATTGAGGCTCTGATTAATGACCTGTTCCATGTGCTTGAGGCGCTGAGCCGCTTTTTCAAGCGAGGCGCGTTGCCGAGCGTCGGTCAATATGGGCGTCTTTAACTGTCCAAGGTATAACAAAGCGGCACTTAAAGGCGTTCTAATCTGATGCGCAAGTCGCGCGATGGTCTCGCCCATCGCCGAGAGCTTTTGAGCGCGGCGGTTCTCTTGATATTTTTGCTGGGCATCTGTGATATCGGTGAGCAGTACCACCTGGTCACCGTAATGGTCAGACACTTCATTCGACAACGCGATCAAGCGGCCGCTGGTGAGGTTGAGCTGTTTACCATCGGCCGAGATGTCTTTTGCTTTTTGCTCGATGACCCGGAGAAAGTTCTGGTTCAGCAGCGGCGCCTCCAACAACTCAACCGCTTGGGGATTAGCAAGAATAACGGTGTGATCCGGATCTAGGACCAATACGCCACCGGGCAGTGAGTCAATCAACGCACTCAGCCTGAGCGCCAAGCGCTCGCGCTCTATGAGCTCTTTCGATCGGGCCGCTCGAACCCGCTCAAGTTCTTGGGTGAGGTCTGAAACCTGATCTTCAAGGGCAATGTAGGACGCATTTAACCGCTGCGACAACTGATCCAAGGCGTGGATATTTTCAAGATCCAGATCAGCTGGCGCGTTTGATTCAACTCTGATTGACATAATGACCTTCCACGAGATTCGTGCAAGGTTATAAGCAAACACCGTGCCTATTTTAAAATTATAATAAAATCATTTGGTTACAGGGCTATCGGTGGATTTTTAAAAGGAATCGTCAAATATTTGACTCGCCTAAGACTTCTCGATGCCCAGCTTTTTCATTTTTTCGACGAGCGTAGTTCTTTGCAGCCCCAAGAGCTCTGCAGCCTTGGCGACCACGCCATTGGTTCGGGCCAGCGCCTCTTCGATAAACTGACTTTCGAGCTCGGCAACATAGCTTTTCAGATCAACGCCCTGTTCAGGCAAACGCCGTGATGATAAATCGATTCTGGGCGAAGAAAGATCGGTTAAACCGCGATATTTTTCGGGCAGCTCCCGCGCCGTGACGCGGGCGCCAGCGTGCAAAATTGATAACCGCTCGACAAGGTTAATGAGCTCGCGAACATTCCCCGGCCAGGCATAACGCTCGAGACAGGCAACCGCATCGTCGGCGAGGGTTAGCCCTTCTGCCGCACCGAGCCTGCCAACCATCTGGGTCAGCAGCAGGGCGATGTCTTCCACACGCTCCCGGAGCGGCGGCGTCTCGATCGGAAACACATCTAGGCGGTAAAACAAATCCATCCGGAACTTATTATCGGCGACGAGCTGCTCAAGGTTTTGATGGGTGGCGGCAACCACACGCACATTGGCTTGCCGAGTCTGCATGCTACCCACGCGTTCAAAGGTGCGTTCTTGCAGGACACGCAGCAACTTAACCTGCATATCCAACGGCATGTCGCCGATTTCATCCAAGAACAAGGTGCCACCATCGGCAAGTTCAAATCGGCCTTGACGGGTTGCGACCGCGCCGGTGAAGGCGCCTTTTTCATGACCGAAAAGTTCCGATTCCAACAACTCGGCCGGAATCGCACCGCAATTTACCGGCACAAAAGGCCCCGAGGCGCGTTCGGAGCAGTCATGGATGCTGCGCGCGACCAGCTCCTTGCCAGTGCCGGTCTCACCAACCACGAGCACACTGGCCTCGCTGGGCGCAACTTGCTGCACCAGTTTTCGGACCGTCCGCATTGGGGCGGATTGACCCATTAGTAAATCTGCTAAGCTATCCATAGATTCTTCGCGTTGACATCGACTCGTTTAGGCTTACGCCATTGTCATCCTTTGTGCTTACTAAATACGACTTGCAGTGAGTTCAACGAACCAATAACCCCGAACTCTAACGCAATAGCCCATGGCTTTACAGCGTCATTCTGAGACAACTTGTGACGCGGTTTGCCCGCGCTTTAAGGCGATTTCTCGTCGATGCTGCCGAAAGATAAACCGCCCCAACAACGAGTCCACCCCATCACTGAGTTCCGGTAAGGACAGATCAATGCGAAACTCGGCTTCCCCTTCTGTGACCACCGATACCACGGTGCCCGTGAGTTCAAGGGCGCGAGGCACATCATCAAGCAAGTACAGGGCCGATAAGACAAGATCGCCCGGCTTTACCCCTAAATCCTGCTCTACAGTCAGCGTCAACGTTGACAGGCCCAAAGCAATGGGCCGTCGATCTGGAATGGCTTCGTGCACCATAAGCAACTGCGTCAGCAGTTCTTGAATAAGATTTAGTTTTTGATCCAGCCTTTGAACTTCCGCCATGACCCCTTCCAACTCCGGATCCACATCTCGGGCGGAATGATCTTCAAGCGCGAAGGTTTTTAGCAGAGAATAGTTTCGGGCGTCTTGGCGCAGCAGCGCCTCATCAGACATCGGCCCATCCAGCAGGGTGACGGTCAAGGGTACCCGACCCGAGAAAATGAGTCCCTGCCTGGCTATCTGTGTCGTGTGTTCCATGCCCCGGCCCTTCAATGCCCAAGTGGCAGTTTAGTTTGGTTTTTGGATTTCGCAAGCACGCGCCTTCCTCGCCCAGCGTTAGAGAACGCTAGGCGCTTTGGCTCAGATAGTGTTGTACCGCCTGAGTTTGGTTACGCTGATGATGGTAACGTTGGGCCAATTCAAGCTTGGCTTGTGCGACCACAGCAAGCAGTTCGTCATTCTGCGCTAGCAAACGGCGTATTTTTTCGGAGGCCGCTTCCGCAAACGCGCTTGGCAGCACATCGCTCAAGGCCTCGCGAACCAGATCATCGCGCTCGCCCTGTAAAACGGTGAGGGCCTCCCAATCACAATCTTCGGCCAGTCCAAACATGGTTGCCGTTACCGCTAAGACATCATCCAACTGGGCCAGACGATGCTCCGCGTGTCGATCCGACAAGGGAAAGGCTAGGATCTGCTGGTCGAGCTCAGCCATCAAGCGCGATACTCTTCAGGAATGCCGTTCCAGCCTTCT
>Ga0209223_10001445_pt1 | contig 25864 bp, 26 predicted proteins | sample COG_06_FD_184750 | JGI IMG/M metagenome (GOLD analysis project Ga0209223, IMG submission 184750) | Pelagic Microbial community sample from North Sea - COGITO 998_met_06 (SPAdes) (version 2) | ecosystem: Environmental > Aquatic > Marine > Neritic zone/Coastal water | place: Helgoland, sampling...
TACTTTTACATTCCGATCAAGGGTGGCAATATCAAATGAAAAAGTACCATGAATTATTGAAAGGTAAAAACATCATTCAAAGCATGTCTAGAAAAGGTAATTGTTTAGATAATGCTATTATTGAAAATTTTTTTGGAACTTTAAAGTCAGAATTGTTTTATCCCAAAAAATATAATTCTATCGAACAACTAGAAAGGGAGATTAAAAACTATATTAGCTATTATAATAATGATAGAATATCTGGGAGACTAAAAGGAATGAGCCCGATAAAATATCGAGCTCATTATTCTAATTAGTATAATATTAATCGTCCAACTTTTGGGGTGCTGTCCATTTAGTAACGGCTTTTTTATTATTTGCTATATAGTTTTTTTCTAATTCTACTCAACTGAATCGGCGTGATACCCAATCTTGAGGCGATATGATATTGGTTGATTAAATTATCGATATTTGGAATTCTTTTTTGAAGAATTAAATAACGTTGTGTAGCATTTAAGGTCAACAACTCATCATTTGTTTTTTGTAAATGAGCATAATGTAATTCTACAGTTCTAGTATACCAAGCAGCGATTTCTTCGTTCTCCTTACATTTCTGAACAAGTACGTTATAATTGATTCTAAGGACAGTACAGTCTGTCAAACATTGACAAGCAATCTTACTTGGCTGTCTTGTAATTAAAGCTTCAGTGGCTGCTAAAATGTTGTATGTGCTAATTAGTGATCGAATGTATTCAACGCCTTTTTCGGTTTCGCTATAAGAACGTGCTACACCAGTTTGTATAAAGTAAAGATGATCCGGAACAGTCCCAATTTCAGTCAATACTGTACCCGCTTTATATGTTTTCTCCTCACACATATCCATATATATCCGAAAAGACTCCTCAGATAGTGGAGATATCTTGTTCATGAATTGATATAATTCGTTCATTCGTAAATCTTTAGGGTTGATTTTGATAACATTTGTTAATTTATAAATATATAGAAAAATTATAATATTTATTAATAAACAAGCTGTTGTTTTACAAAATCTTAACCTACGGATTCATTTTGTTTATGGATAGCAGATATTTATAAGAAGCTGGTCCTTCCATAAATAGTAAATCAAGAATACTTAAATTGTTTTGAAATCCATGTTTGACATCAAACATTTGTATGTAGGCAGGGAATTTCCAAGTCAAGTTTTGTTTTGCATTGGCTAAATATCGGTAATCGTTATCTTGTTCCTCAAAATTGAAATGCGATGTTTTAGTATACAATGTATCCTCTTGAAGTGCGTCCATAATAAAATTATGAAAAGAAATATTTAATTCAATAAGGTACTTGTATTTTTTTTTAAAGATGTCAATTATATCTGCCTCATAGAATTCATAATATGGGGAAGATCGATATGCAGCTTGCAAGGATTTGATATGATTGTCGTACCATCTTGAGCCATCGTAGTCAATCTCAATATCCTTAGTTTTTTTGGAAGAGGTACCATGTTTCACAGGAATATTGAGAAGTTGTTTACCATTTGGACCACCGATATAACATCTATTTCGATAGGTTTGTTTTTGGTAATTGTCTTCGAATTCAAATGCAATTTGCTTCTCTCCATGCATAGCAGCATATTGCGAAATAGGAGAGAAGTATGTAGGCTGAAAGAGTTTCATTGAATCTCTTTATGATTTCCTTCTTTTGTATTGTCCATAGCCAATATAAAGAACAACAAGACCAAGGAAATAATAGAAATAAGATTTCAAAGGGCCTTCACCATGAACTGTTGTAAATAGTCTTTCCCATCTAATTTTATCCAACCCTTTTCCATAGGTATCATAGCTAAACCATACAAAAACAGGTTTCCCAACAACATGGTCAAAAGGAACATATCCCCAATATCTAGAATCTTCTGAATTATGACGGTTGTCTCCCATCATCCAATAATAGTTTTGCTTGAAAGTATATGAAGTTACTTTTTGTCCATTGATAAAAATAGAATTTCCCTCAACCGCAAGCGTATTGTGCTCGTACTCCGTAATTATTTTTTTATAGAAAGGTAAAGATTGTATATTTAAAGAAACCGTTTTACCTTCTTTAGGAATATAAATTGGTCCCATATTATCTTTGTTCCAATTCATCTGCATCGAAGGGAATACAGCTTCTGCCTCTCCTTTTGGCTGAATGTTTCTTGAAACGCTTTTGATTTGTTTGTTCTTTTTCAATTTAGCCGCATTTTTTTCGTCTAAATTTAACAAGTACTTTCTGTTTTGAAGATAGTCTTTTCCAAATTTGTTATACAATTGCTTTTCATAAGCCAATGGTAGAACATATTCTTTATAAGTAGTTCTTGCTTCCCCAGGACGAACATGATAGGTGTTGTAAATCATGTTGTCACTCATGTTTTTTCCATCAGTATCTACAGTATAATAGAATTGTGGTTTGGCACGTTCAGGTAAAATAGAACGTTCTCCATTGATAAAGATATGACCATCTCTGATTTCTAAGGAATCTCCAGCGATACCAACACAACGTTTTACATAGTTTGATTTTTTATCAATTGGTTTTGCAAACTTCCTGTCCTGTGTAAAAAATTGTCTTACCGTATCCGCAGGCCAGTTAAAAACGACAATTTCATTTCTTTTGATATCTTGAAATCCAGGTAACCTAAAATAAGGCAACTGGAATTTATTTAAGAAGGAATTTTTGTCATTAGGGTCATCATTGTACACATAAGATTTTTTCTTTACAAAGGGTAAAGTATCATGAACCATAGGTGCAGCAATCAAAGATGTAGGTGTTTTAGCTCCATAATGGAATTTACTTACAAATAAGAAGTCACCGACTAACAAAGATTTCTCTAGAGAAGAAGTAGGAATCGTATAAGGTTGCATCACATAGGTATGCACTAATGTAGCGGCTACTATAGCAAAAAGAATAGAACTAGTCCATTCTCCAACTTCCTTTTTTGGAGTAAGACTTCGGTCTTCGATATAAGTAACATCAGCGGCATAGTTTAAATAGTAGGCATAGAATCCTAAACTAAATATACTTAGAATGGTGTCAATAGTACTGTTTTTACCAAAACTTCTCGATGTTTCGACCCAAACAACCGGAAACATGATTAAGTTAATAACCGGTATAAAAAGTAAGATTACCCACCATTTAGGTCGATTTATAATTTGCATTAAAACGATTCCGTTATAAATAGGAACTATCGCTTCCCAAGGTTTTCGTCCTGCTTTTTGGTATAATTTCCATGTTCCTAAAAAGTGAATTCCTTGAATTACAAGGATTACCACTAGCCATGCCGTAAAAGTCATATGTTAGTTTTTTTCAAAGGTGCTTAAATAATCGGAGTTAGTTTGTTATTGGACTGTTAAATTCCTAAAACATCTTTCATAGAAAAGACTCCTTTTTTTCCAATAATCCATTCAGCTGCAACAACTGCTCCCAAAGCAAATCCTTGTCTGTTGTGTGCAGTATGTTTGATGTCTATTTTATCTACAATGGAATCATACGTAATTAAGTGCGTTCCTGGTACTTCAGGACTTCTTATTGCAGAAATAGGAATACTGTTTTCTTGAGTTGCTTTGTCCAATTCCCATTGCGTGTTTTTCGTATGTTCTATTACACCTTCCGCTAATGTTATCGCAGTTCCACTTGGCTCATCTAGTTTCTGTTTGTGATGAATTTCTTCCATAGATACATTGTATTGGTCTAAATTAGACATCATTTTAGCCAATTGTTGATTCAATTCAAAAAAGATGTTTACACCCAGACTATAATTAGATGCATAAATAAAGGCACCTTCTTTTTCAGTACATAAATTTTTCATTTCTTCAAAGCTGTCTAACCATCCTGTTGTTCCAGAAATGATAGGCACCTGATTATTTAAACAGTTACTGATATTTGATACTGCAGAATTTGGAATACTGAAGTCAATAGCTACGTCAGCGACAGAGATATCATATTCAGGACTGTCTTTGTCGATTGTTAATACTATTTCATGTCCTCTGTCCAAAGCAATTTTTTCAATTGTTTGTCCCATTTTTCCGTATCCTAATAAAGCTATTTTCATCTTAAAAATTGTAATTAAAAGTAAGTCCAACAAAAGGTTTGTTATCGTTGGGATCACTGTAAATTTGTGGGTCAAATGATATTTTATCATTGACGTTAAATTGTAAAAGATGCGCGCTAACACTCGCATCTACTATTTGCAAAACATAAAAACCAATAAATAGAAGAAGCGATGTTTCTCTATTTTGTTTCAATGTTTTTTGGGCACTTATCAAACCTTCCCTAGAAATTCTAGTAGTACCATTATCATTTGTAAATTCATCTTGGTAGCCCGCTTCTCTAATTTTAAAAGCTGTACGATACCGTTTGTAGGATTCATTGTTGATTGTAAAATAATACATACTTGTCGCCATGGCACCATATACAAAAGGAATTTTCCAGGCTTGCTTGTTATAAACTTGTCCAAGTCCAGGAAGTATCGCAGAGTAAAAAGATGCTCTTGCGGGAGTCAAGGGATTATAACCTTCAGATTTAATGATATCTTCACTAGTAATCTGAGGCGTTGCTTCCTGAGCTTTTATTGTTTCAAAACAAGACACAAGTAAAATTACAACAATGTATGTGTATTTTGTAAACACCTATTCCAGAAGTTTTTTGATCCTATTGAAATCTTCTTCTGAATGGAAGGGGATAGATATTTTTCCTTTTCCTTTTGCATTTACAGAAACCGATATTTTATGTCCGAAAAACTCACTGATAGTGGGTACACCAGATTTCACAAAAGAAGGAACAGAATATTTAGTTGCTTTCTTTGTTGTTGGTGTTCCGGTTTTTAATTCTTTTACTAACTCTTCCGTTTGACGAACAGAGAGTTTGTCTTTTAGAATTTTTTCATAAATGACAAGTTGTTCCTCGATAGAGTCAATATTGATAAGCGCTCTACCATGTCCCATAGATAAAAACCCATCTCTCATTCCTGTTTGAATGATAGGATCCAGTTTTAATAATCTAAGATAGTTGGTAACGGTTGATCTTTTTTTTCCTACTCGAGTACTTAGTTCTTCTTGAGTTAGTTTTATTTCTTCAACAAGTCTTTGATACGACAATGCTACCTCAATAGGGTCAAGGTTTTTTCTTTGGATATTTTCAACCAAAGCCATTTCCAACATTTCTTGATCGTTGGCAGTTCTAATATAAGCCGGGATGGTTTGATTTCCAATAAGTTTTGAAGCTCTAAAACGACGTTCACCAGAGACCAATTGAAAACTATTGTCTTCTAATTTTCTCACAGTAATTGGCTGAATGACTCCTAATTCTTTGATCGAATTAGATAACTCTGTTAAAGCCTCTTCATTGAAATAACTTCTCGGTTGAAAAGGGTTTACTTCTATATTATTTAAATCTAATTCAATGATGTTACCAACAGTATTTCCTGTAGGTTCATTGGTAGTAGAGTTTTCGTTTAAAAGAGCAGAAAGTCCACGACCTAATGCTTGTTTTTTAGTTGCTTTTGCCATTACGAGTTCTTTTTTAATACTTCATTCGCCAAACTGATATAGTTCTCGGCACCTTTACTGGTAGCGTCGTATGCAATAATGCTTTCGCCATAACTAGGTGCTTCTCCTAAACGAGTATTTCTTTGAATAATTGTATTAAAAACCATTTCATTGAAATGCTTTTTAACTTCTTCTACTACTTGGTTAGACAAACGTAACCTAGAATCAAACATAGTAAGTAAAAGTCCTTCAATATCTAAATCTGAATTGTGAATTTTTTGCACACTTTTAATCGTGTTTAGTAATTTTCCTAAACCTTCTAAAGCAAAATATTCACATTGGATTGGTATGATTACAGAGTCTGAAGCTGTCAAGGCATTCAAGGTAATCAAACCTAAAGATGGGGCACAGTCGATCAATATAAAATCATAATCATCTTTTACTTCCTCCAGGGATTTTCTCAACATATACTCTCTGTTCTGCTTATCAACAAGTTCTATTTCAATAGCCACAAGATCGATATGAGCAGGGATAATATCTACATTAGGAGAGTTTGTTGTTTGAATCGCCTCTTTTGCAGATATGGTATGTTCTAAAATTTGGTAGGTACCCGCTGTGATCGTTTCAATATCCACACCAAGTCCTGAAGAAGCATTTGCCTGAGGATCAGCATCGATAAGTAAAATTTTCTTTTCTAAAACACCAAGAGCAGCGGCCAGATTAACTGTTGTAGTTGTTTTTCCAACGCCCCCTTTTTGATTAGCAATAGCAATGATTTTTCCCATTCAAATATGATATTATAAAAATCAAAAATACGATTAATTATGAGTTAATAAAAGGTAAGATGTTAACAAACTTGTAAAGTGTTATGAGAGCAAAAAAAACCGACCTAAAGGGTCGGTTTTTTATCAGATTATAAACTGCTATTCCTTAGCTAATTCTTCTTTTTTCTTGTCAAATTCAGATTGCTCAGCTCTTGGCCAAACATTGTTTTCCACATTTACATCTGCAGTTTCTAAATTAGGATCAATTTGAATACTTGCAATTGCTTTTTTTGAAGCTACTACTTTGTTCACTTCTTTATCGTTTTTACTCCAGATTTGAGCAGGATATGTTTTAGAATCCTTACTACCGTCTTCATAGGTATATTCTACAATAATAGGCATTACCAATCCTCCTGGTTTTTCGAAAGTGATTTCATAAAAATAACCTGGGATTTCAGCATCTGCAACATTTTCATAGTTAGTGTCAATATAATCTTTCAACAAAGCAATATCCATTGGAGTTTTAGGTTCTCCTTCTGTTTCTGGATCCGTTGACAGGTAAATACCTGGCCTAATTTGTTCTACAGGGATACCGTATTTTTTTGCCAATTTGATAATGTCCTGAGTAGGTTTGCTTGTAACTCTGTATTGATTTACAGATTTTACACCAATATCAGTAAAATCAGTAGTATAGAACCATCCTCTCCAAAACCAATCTAAATCAACTGCCGAAGCGTCTTCCATCGTTCTAAAAAAGTCTTCTGGTGTTGGGTGTTTGAATTTCCATCTATTTGCATAGGTTTTAAATGCATAATCAAACAATTCATGTCCCATTATTGTTTCTCTCAATAAATATAGACCCGCTGCTGGTTTTGTATAGGCATTTGGACCAAATTGATGTACATTATCTCCCTGAGTCATGATAGGAGAGATGTTGCTTTGATCTCCATCCATATAAGGAATGATATCCTTTGGTAGATTACCTGTATTAAAGTTTTCATCAAATGCAATCTCAGTCAAAGTCTCAACAAAAGAATTCAAACCTTCATCCATCCAAGTCCATTGACGCTCATCAGAATTTACGATCATTGGGAAGAAGTTATGTCCTACCTCATGTGTGATTACTCCAATCATGGCATCTCTGGTTCTATCATCATAAGTTCCATCAGGTCTTGGTCTTCCGTAATTCCAACAAATTTGCGGGTACTCCATTCCTTGATTTTTAGAATGTACCGAAATGGCTTTGTGATATGGGTAGTCAAAAGTATAAGATGAATATTCCTTTAAAGTATGGGCAACAACTTTTGTAGAATACTCTTCCCATAAAGGATTTCCTTCTTTGGGGTATAATGAGTAAGCCATAACGGTTTTACCATTAATGTCAACAGCCATTCCGTCCCAAATAAATTTTCTTGAGGAAGCAAAAGCAAAGTCTCTTACGTTTTTTGCGTCAAAATTCCACGTTTTAGTCTCTGTGCTATTTTTCTTTTCAGCTTCTATAGCCTCTTCCTGAGAAACAATAATCACGGGTTTGTCAAAAGAGATTTTAGCTTGCTCTAATCTTTCTAGTTGTGTTTTTGTAAGAACCTTTTTAGCATTTGTTAAAACACCAGTAGCATTTAAAATATGATCTTTAGGAGTGGTGATATTTACCAAAAAGTCTCCAAATTCTAAGGCAAATTCACTTCTTCCCCAGAATTGCATATTTTGCCAGCCTTCAACATTATTGTAAACAGCCAATCTAGGATAGAACTGTGCAATTACATATAAATTATTACCATCTTGGTCAAAATGTTCATAACCAGATCGGTCTCTTTGTGGAACATGGTTATTGATATTATACCACCATTTGATTTGAAATTGGAATTTCTTACCAAAAGCCAACGGTTTTGGTAATTCAATTCTCATCATAGTTTGATTGATTTTATAGCTAAGGTCATTTCCTTTAGCATCCTTTACATGGATAATATTAAACCCTCCATCAAAAGGTTTGTCTATGAAATCTGCAGCAAATTTTTGTGGACTGTATAAAATTTCAGGTCCGCCTCCTTTGATATCTGGAGATTTAGAATCCAATGCTCTTTTGTTTTGATCTAATTGAACCCATAAATATTGAAGATTATCAGTAGAATTATTGTGGTATACAATAGATTCATCACCACTTAATTTTTGATTGGCATCATCTAATATGATATCCATTTTATAGTCCACTTTCTGTTGAGTGTAATTGACACCAGGAGCACCGGAAGCCGTATGTTGACTGTTTGGTGTCGCAAATTCTTCTTTTAATTGTTTGAATTTTTTGGTATTGGTGTGTCCTGTTTTAGGTTCTGTTTCTTGTGCAATTCCAGAAATACTAATGCTTAGAAAGCACAAGGTAATGATAGAATAGATTTTTTTCATTGGATTATTTTTGAGTAGTAACAAATGTATTAATAATTAAGATAAGCTTCGTTAATAATTTATTAAAGCCGTTGATTGGTTTTTGGTTAGGATAAAGCTTTTGTTTTTGTCGTTAATATTCAGTTTAACGATGTTTTCTTGCTCTGGGAAGGAATGATATAAAATGTTGTTTTCTATTTTTAATTTTTCAATGTTTTTAACATTTAAAATTTCTAGATAAAATACAGCCATATCATCTTTATACTCCTGACCGATATAGATGTGGTTTAGAGTTTTTTCATTGATCTCAACTTGAAAATTTTGTGTTAAATAACTTTCATAGATACTATCAATTTTTTTAGGTTCTCTGTCGGTTGCCAGTTCTATATTTGTTTGATTGGTCTTGTTTATTTCGAGTTGTAAATCATCAATAAAAATTCTCAACGTTATTTGAATAGACTCTTGTGCAGGAACGTATTTTACATGAGCCATACTCATATAATATTTATGTAGGGTAAATGAACATAAAACTAAGACAAGGCTTAGGGCAAAAAATCTAACAAATCTCATTAAAATTGAATTTAATAGTAAAGATGCGTTTTTCTCTGAAATATTTAATAGGTAAATTTGATTTTCTCTTAGAAATAAACAAATGTAAACTATGAAAAATATTATTTTGGCAAGTTCCTCTAGTGTCCATGGAAGTGGTTATTTGGAATACTTAGAACCTGAATTGAAAGTGCTTTTTGAAGGAGTGACGGAGATTTTATTTATTCCTTATGCGAGACCTTCTGGAATTTCGTATGATACGTATACTGATATAGCGGCAAAAGGTTTTTCTAAGTTAGGAATTGACGTAAAAGGAATTCATGAGTTTTCCAATCCAAAAATAGCCTTAGAAAATGCAAAGGCCATTTTTGTAGGTGGTGGAAATACCTTTGTTTTGGTAGCAACCCTATATGAGTTGGAGATCATGCAAGATTTAAGGAATTGTATTGAGAGTGGAATTCCGTATTTAGGTACAAGTGCAGGATCTAATATATGTGGAATTACGATGCAAACAACGAATGATATGCCTATTAAAATGCCTGAAAGTTTTAAAACATTGGGTGTGATTCCTTTTAATATCAACGCACATTTTATTGAAGCAGATAAAAGTTCGACACATAAAGGAGAGACTAGAGAAACAAGGATCAAAGAATACCATGTATTCAATGCAGCCGCTGTGATTGGGTTGAAGGAGGGGAGTTGGTTGCAAGTATTAGGGAACACGATAACTCTTCATGGTGAACTAGAGGCGATTTTGTTCGAAAAAAACAAAAGTCCAAAACGAGTACGTCCAAAAACCAACTTGAATCATTAGGTAGATGAAAGTCATAAAAAAAGCGATTGAATATACTTCAATCGCTTTTTGTTTGTTTTTTAAGATAAAATTTTAATAAGGAATTCTATCTGTAATCTTTAATCCATATCCTGTCATTCCAACACGTTTTTTGATCGTATCTGAATTTGAAATTAGTTTGATGTTATAGATATCCAAATCATGTAAGATTTGAGCACCGATACCAAAATCTTTATCATCCATACCTTTAGAGCTAGGTTTAGATGCTGCTTGAGAGTTTTGATTTTTTAAGTTCTGAAGTCTTTGTAACAAGTTAAAAGACTGAACTTCTTGGTTGATAAAAACAACAGCTCCTTTTCCTTCTTTTTCAATTAGGCCAAAAATACTTTGGAGTTTGTCGTCAATATTATTTTGAAGTGTTCCTAGAATATCATTTCCAAAAGAGTTTGGAGTAACCTTTACCAATACCTCATCTGTCTTTTTCCAACTACCTTTGGTAATTGCAATATGGATTTGATCATTGGTAGTTTGACTGTAGGCTCTCAATCTAAAATCTCCAAAACGAGTAGCCACATCAAAATCTTCTACCTTTTTAATTAGAGAATCATGTTGCATTCTATATGATACTAGATCTTCAATAGAAATCAATTTTAAATCAAATTCTTTGGCAACCTTTTTTAACTCAGGCAAACGAGCCATTGTTCCATCTTCATTTAAGATTTCAACTAAAATTCCAGAGGGGTCTAAACCAGCCAAACGAGCTAAATCTACTGCCGCTTCTGTGTGACCTGTACGTCTTAATACCCCCCCCTTTTTAGCTTTCAAAGGGAAAATATGTCCTGGTCTTCCAAGGTCAATCGGTCTTGTGTTTTTTTCTGTTAAGGCATAGATGGTTTTAGATCTATCATGAGTTGAGATTCCCGTAGTACATCCATTTCCAATTAAATCTACAGAAACTGTAAATTGCGTATTGTGAAGTACGGTATTGTCATTAACCATCATGTTAAGACCCAATTCCTCACAACGCTCTTCAATAAGAGGAGCACAGATCAACCCTCTACCATATTTGGCCATAAAGTTGATCATTTCTGGAGTTACTTTTTCGGCAGCTGCAATGAAATCACCCTCATTTTCTCTGTCTTCATCATCAACTACAATCACTACTTTTCCAGCACGTATCTCTGCAATAGCTTCTTGAATTGTATTCAATTTCATGTCATCTGTTTGTTTGTCGTCTTGTGTCATAACCTTTTCGGTTCTTTTTGTTTTTTAAAACGTTTGATAATTGCTTTTACAGCAAGTGATAGTGCATCGAAATTAAAAGATGCGGTTCCTTTACTAGCTCTTCTTGTAAGATATACTCCAATTGGGAATATGATGATACTTGAAAGCCAACCTCCAACGGTGGATGATATTGAACTTTCTTCGGCTATATTTTTAGCCATAGAATTGATAAAGAAATAGATTACAAAAATAAGAATAGCCATTACCATAGGCAAACCAAATCCACCTTTTCTTATTAAAAAACCTAAAGGAGCTCCAATAAAGAATAATAAGATACAGGAAAGGGAGAATGCAAATCTAAAATGGTATTCGTAATCAAATAAATTTAAAATTTTTCGCTTTCCTTTATAGCTTTCTTTAAAAACTTGAATCGTTCTCAAGGGTTTTTTTAAACTGTTTAAGGCATTTTGAGTGATGGAAACTTTACCAGCGATTTTAAAGTTCTCCAGGATATCTGCACTTAAGTCGGAACGGATTAAGCTATCCGGTCTTTTGTGTAATTTGTCACCATAGTTCCTAATATAAAAAGAAGAAGCTTTGGCATTGATGTAGGTGTCATAGGAGATCTTTAAACTATCAGATTGAGAATACAATTGCCTTACATTTAACATCATGTAATGTTTCTTGTATTTTTCTAAATCTAAATCATTACTGCTTAAAGAGGATATATCAATATTTACTTTGTAAGTTTCAAATTTTGCAGAAGATGCAGGCATTTTATTTTTATCTGCCTTTTTCTTTTTTGACTGGGAGTGATCTTCAAAATAATAACCATCAGTCAAATGTAGGGTCATGTATTTACTTCCAGACTCGGTAGTGATTTCTCCTTTTTTAGCAGTGATACAAACATCATTTTTTTTACCTCCTTTTAAATCATAAATTCTTACATTTTTCAATAAGTTTTCTTCGGGACCATATTTTTTTTCAAAATAGATGCTGTAACCAGGAATTTCAGTATTGAAACTACCTTCTAACAATGCTAAAGCAGGTTTTTGCTTTCTCATATTAAACAGTAAATTCCTTTGCTTTAAGGAGGCGTAGGGATAGATGTTATTTAAAAATAGAAAGTTGATTGAACTAATAAAAAGCGTTAAAATGATCAAGGGTCTCATGATTCTGATCAACGGAACTCCAGCCGATTTGATCGCTGCCATTTCATAATTTTCAGAAAGATTTCCGAGCGCCATGATAGAGGACAATAGCACTCCAATGGGCAAAGCTGTAGGTGTTACGTTAAGACAGGTGTACCATAAAAATTTTAGAATGTAAGCAATGTCAATCCCTTTTCCAGCAATTTCATCAAAGGCATACCATAAAAATTGCATTACCAATACAAACATTACAATAAAGAATGTCGCAAAAAAAGGTTTTAAAAAACTCTTTATGATGTACTGGTCAAGAATTCTCAAGGAAGTGGCTTGTTTTTATTTGTTGATGGTAAAGTTCTGTTCTGTATATTTTGATTCGTCAAAAATAAACAGATTTTTCGAGATATCTTGATTTGCCTTGAATTCTTCTATGCTAAATAAAGTCACCGTTCCGTTGTTCCCAACTTCTTTAATACTGTGAATTATTTTGGTCACATTATTTACGCCAAGTAGAAAATAGGAAGCCTCAGACTGGCTGTCGATAGGTGTTAGTTTTATATACTGAATTTTATTTCCGTCAATTGTTTTTAAAGCATCCCATTGATAAATGAACCCTTCTTTATAAAAGAATAATAGTTTGGATGGATTTAATATATCCTCTTCTGAGCTACCATCAATTACATTAATTTCTTCATCTTCCGTTAAAATAACATACGTATTGTTGCTATCATAGAGGAAAATATTATCCATAAACTCAAGATGGTATTTTTCCCCTTGAGTGTAAACAGATCCTGATGCTTCTTGAATCATATCCACTTCTTTATTTTCTAATACATAATTGAATTTTATGTACATATTTTCAAAGCCTGACATTTTAGCGGAAACTTCGTTTAGAAGTTGCTCGGATTTGCTTTGTGCATTGAGGTTTTTTGTCATTAATAAAAGACAAAAACTAAAGGTATAGATTGCTATGTTTTTCATGTGTTTAAGTTTAAGAGAACTATTTTTTTTCGTTCGCTAATAATTCATCCAAAGAAGGTAAATCAGGTACAGTAACCTGTCTGGCTTTACTTCCTTCAAAAGGTCCAACAATTCCTGCAGCCTCTAATTGGTCTATCAATCTACCAGCTCTGTTGTATCCTAATTTTAATTTTCTTTGTAATAAAGATGCGGAACCTTGTTGGGCAATCACAATAAGTTTAGCCGCTTCTTCAAATAATTTATCGCGATCATCAATATCTACGTCAAGATTTGTGCCACTTTCTTCACCAACATATTCAGGTAAGATATGTGCTTCAGGATAAGCACGTTGAGATCCAATGAAATCTGTGATTTTTTCAACTTCTGGGGTGTCTACAAAGGCACATTGAATTCGAATGCTTTCATTTCCTCCGGTGTATAGCATATCACCACGACCAATCAATTGATTGGCACCAGAAGCATCAAGTATGGTTTTAGAATCGATAGCCGACATTACTCTAAAGGCAATCCTTGCAGGGAAATTGGCCTTGATCATACCGGTAATTACGTTTACAGAAGGTCTTTGCGTGGCAACAATTAAGTGGATACCGATAGCTCTGGCGAGTTGAGCCAAACGAGCAATTGGAGTTTCTACTTCTTTAGCAGCTGTCATAATTAAATCGGCAAACTCATCAATCACCAACACAATATAAGGCAAGTATTTATGTCCGTTTTCAGGATTTAATTTTCTTGCTTTGAACTTTTCATTGTATTCTGAGATGTTTCTAACCATTGCTGTTTTCAGCAGATCATAGCGATCATCCATCTCAATACAAAGTGAGTTCACTGTATTGACAACTTTTGTTGTATCAGTAATAATAGCTTCTGCTTCATCTGGAAGTTTAGCTAGGTAATGACGTTCTATTTTATTGAATAAGGTAAGCTCTACTTTTTTAGGATCTACCAATACAAACTTAACCTCTGCAGGATGTTTTTTGTATAATAAAGAAGTAAGAATACAGTTTAAACCAACAGACTTTCCTTGTCCTGTTGCTCCTGCCATTAGTAGGTGAGGAGTTTTGGCCAAATCAATAACTACCGTTTCATTTGAGATGTTTTTACCAAGGGCAATTGGCAATGCCATTTTAGATTCTTGGAATTTGGTAGAAGCGATAACAGATCGCATAGAAACGATACTTGGTTTGTTGTTCGGCACTTCAATACCAATGGTTCCTTTTCCAGGAATCGGAGCAATGATACGGATTCCTAAAGCAGCTAACGAAAGTGCTATATCATCTTCTAAATTTTTAATCTTAGAAATTCTAATTCCCGCTTCTGGAACAATTTCATATAAGGTAACTGTTGGACCTACGGTTGCTTTAATTTTCGCAATACCAATTTTGTAGTTTTTTAAGGTGTCAACAATTTTATTTTTATTCAACTCAAGTTCTTCTGCATCTACAGCAATACTTTCGTTGTATTCTTTTAGTAAGTTTAGAGTAGGGAAGGTGTAACTTCCAAGTTCTAAAGTAGGATCAAATTCGCCAAATTTCTCTACTAAATTATTTGCAAGGTTTTCTTCTACTTTTTCTTCTTTTGCAGTTTCTTCAATAGCGATGGAAACGTCTCCTTTTGCTGCTTCCTCTTCTGGAATAATTATTTCCAAAGCAGACGCTTCTTTGGTTTCTTCTTTGGCGATAGAAGAATGATTTTTTATCGTCGGTTGCAAATTCTCAACCGATAATTCAAATTCAGATTTTTTCTTTTTTTCCGCTTCCTTTTTCTTTTCAGTAACTATTTCCTTTAGAACAGGTTCTTCGGTTTCAGGCTTTTCTTCAACTGTAGAATTTACTTCGGGAATTTCTGTTTTTTCAGGAGTAGCTTCTGTGTTTTCCTGTTTTTCTTCCTCTGTTTCAGGTTTTATTGCTTTTTCAGGGAACCAAGATTTTACTTTTTCTGGCGTGATTTTAAAACGAATGACAGCATAGCAGCTATAACCAAAAATTAAGATGATAGCCAATCCTGTATTTCCTAAATAAGTATTTAAATATTCGTTGAGTTCAATACCAATAGTTCCGGCAACAATGCTGTATTTTTCGCTTAAAAAAGCAAATGATGTTGAAACCCAAATCATTCCTAAGATTGCCCAATTAAGAGATTTGAAAATCTTTTTTAAGTGAACCATCAACAGCATGTAAGCACCGCCGACCATGATAAGTATTGGAACCATAAAAGAAGCAATTCCAAAACCGTCATAAATAAAAAAATGACTTATGCTTGCACCAATTTTCCCTAATAAGTTTTTTGACTCAATAGATTTGTCAGCAAACTCAGAAAGCATGCTTTGATCTTCTTGCCAAGTAAAAAGAAAGGATAAGAAAGAAATAAATAAAAATAAACCAAAGAGAAAGGTAAAAACACCAGCCACGGTTTGGAACTGTCTGTTTTGGATAATTTCTTTAGTTTTTACAAAGCGTTCTTTTTTTTCTTTGACTTCTTTTTCTTTCTTAGGTTTTTTCATTCAAAAAATAACTGAGGTTAGAAGATTAGGTTTAGTTTGGACTAAAGAGCCATAATTTTTGGAATATAGATAAGTGCACCAATAATTAAAGCAGCAAGAGCAGCAAAGCCTACTGCACCAGCTGCAACATCTTTTATTACCCCGATTTTTTTATGATAATCGGGGTGAACAAAATTTGCTATTTTTTCTACTGCGGTATTCAGGGATTCAGCAGTTAGCAAAGCTCCTGTACATAAAATTTGAATGGCCCATTCCGTGGTAGAAATTTGAAAGACAAAACCACATATTATCATTAAAACGCTAATGAATAATTGAGTTTTTATACTGTTTTCAGATTTAATAAGAATTGATATTCCTTTGAATACAAAAGAAAAACTCTTAATTCTGTTTACAACAAAATTGTCTTTTTTAGTTGTCATTATTTCAAAGCGTTGATTGCAGCTTCGTAGTTTGGTTCATCAACTGTTTCAGGTACTTGTTCTGTGTACACAACACTTCCATTTTCATCAAGAACAACAATAGAACGTGAACATAAACCTTGTAGTGGACCTTCCGTAATTTTCAGACCATAGTCAGCAGCGAAATCTCCAGAAATGTCAGATGCACTAACTACATTTTCAATTCCTTCAGCACCGCAAAAACGAGCAAAAGCAAAAGGTAAGTCTCTAGAAATACAGATTACTTTCGTATTCTCTAATTCACTTGCTGTTTTATTAAATGTTCGTACAGAGGTAGCACAAGTACCTGTATCAACACTTGGAAAAATGTTTAAGATTACTTTACTTCCAGCAAAATCTGCCAAAGAAATATTATTTAATTCTACTGTTCTAAGTGAAAAGTCCGTAGCCTTTGAACCTACGCTAGGTAATTCACCAATAGTTTGAAAAGGATTTCCTTTAAGTGTAATAGTTGCCATAGTTTATTTTTATTATTTGATTTCAAAAATACATTAAAAAGAAAAACTCTCGAAGTTATTCGAGAGTTTTATTAATTATTTAAGATAAACTTTCAAAGCTCTATTCGAGTTTGAAATTATCATTAAATTTTAGTTTTCTGCTAAATAGCTAGCTACACCTTCATGAGTTGTAGTCAATCCTTTTTTGTCAGAGTTCCAGTTTGCTGGACAAGCTTCACCATGCTCTTCGTTGAATTGTAAAGCGTCTACCATTCTGATAGCTTCGTCTACATTTCTACCTAATGGCAAGTCGTTTACAATTTGATGACGTACAACACCTTCTTTATCGATTAAGAATAATCCTCTGTAAGCGATTAATTCTCCTTTTGCTTGTAGCTGCTCGTTATCGTCGTAGAAGTAATCTCCAGCTAAAACGTCATAGTTTTTAGAGATTGTTTTGTTAGTATCAGCAACGATTGGGTATGTTACTCCTTGGATTCCTCCTTGGTCTTTAGGAACCTGTAACCATCCCCAGTGCGATTGTTCTGTATCTGTAGAAGCAGCAATTACTTGTACATTTCTTTTTTCAAACTCTGCTAATTTTTCTTGGAATGCATGTAATTCTGTTGGACATACAAAAGTAAAATCTTTCGGATAGAAGAATAATAATACATATTTTTCTCCTTGGAATTGTTCTAATGTGAAGTTCTCAGCAAACTCACCTCCTTTAACAACTGCTTGTACACTAAATTGAGGAGCTTTTTTTCCTACTAATACTGCCATAATATATATGTTTTAAAATGATTTAATTTTTCGATTACAAATATACCTTATTCCATGTTTTATGTGGCTCTATGTTCAATTTTAATAATCGATTTTTATATAGATTTTTTTTATAACAAATAAAAAAAATAAAAAACCTGACTCTAAATAAATAGAATCAGGCTTTTGTTATTATATAATAATTTGTTTTACAGTTCTAAAACACTGTTTTCAGAATTAGCGAAATCATTCCAAGCGAAAGAATCAGGTTTTTCTTCATTGGTGTACTCACCATCAATAATATATTTGAATTCATATGAGTTTCCTGCTTTGAAAGGGAAAACCGCTTTAAAATTTCCGTTTTTTAATTTTTTTAATGGAGATGCTTCCGTGTCCCATGCGTTAAAGTCTCCTACTACAGAAACTGTTTTTGATTCTTTTGCTGGTACTTCGAAAGTTACTCTACAAACTGGTTTGCTTTTTAAATATTGTTTTTTGATAGCCATAATAATGTTTTATTTTTTTACAAATTTAAAGATAAACTAAATTTAAAAAAAATATTTACAAGATCATATGAAAGAAATAACATTATCATAATTATTTAGTTACATAAATAAAGATATTCTTGTTTTAGAATAATATTTCATGGATTTATTAAACTCTAAAGAGGCTTATTATCAATATAATAATTAAGATATGAGACCTTTTAAGTTAAAGATTGATATCTGTAAGGAAATTGTATGTTTTAAAGCAGTAAACACTGTGAAAAAAGAGGAATAGTTTTTTCAAATTAAATGGTTCTATTCAAATTCACTTGTAAAATGAAGTTTTACTGACGGATATTTATCTTGAGTCATTTGGATGGTAAATGCAGAATCTGCTAAGAATACCAATTGTCCTCTTTTGTCTTTTGCTAGATAACGTTGTTTTACCCTTTTGAATTCCTTAAATTCTTCGTTGTTCTCAGATGGATCAACCCAGCAAACTTTATGCATTGGTAGGTTTTCGTAGGTACATTTTGCACCATACTCATGCTCTAATCTGTATTGGATAACTTCGTATTGAAGAGCTCCTACGGTACCTATGACTTTTCTTCCATTTAGTTCTAATGTAAATAATTGGGCAACACCTTCATCCATTAGTTGGTCTAAACCTTTATAAAGTTGTTTGGCTTTTAAAGGGTCAGCGTTGTTGACATATCGGAAATGCTCAGGAGAGAAACTTGGAATTCCTTTGAAGTTTATTTTTTCTCCTTCGGTTAAAGTGTCACCAATTTTAAAGTTACCTGTATCATGTAATCCAACAATATCACCAGGATAAGATATATCAACAATTTCTTTCTTTTCAGCAAAGAATGTGTTTGGACTAGAGAATTTTACTTTTTTATTGTTTCTTACATGTAAATAGGGATGATTTCTCTTAAAAGTACCAGAAACAATTTTAATAAAGGCAAGTCTGTCCCTATGTTTCGGATCCATATTGGCATGTATTTTAAATACAAACCCAGTAAGTTTGTCTTCTTTTGAGTCAATCAAGCGTGTATCACACATTTTCGGTTGTGGAGTAGGTGCAATATCAACAAAACAATCCAAAAGTTCTTTGACTCCAAAATTATTCAAAGCAGATCCAAAAAATACCGGTTGTAAATCACCACTAAGATATTCTTCTTGGCTAAATGCTGGATATACACCTTCAACCATTTCAAGTTCTTCACGAAGTGTGTTTGCAGAACTTTCACCAACAATTTCATCCAACTCAGGACTTTCTATATCGGTAAACTCAATACCTTCTGCTACAGTTGTTTTTTGATCGTTAGAAAAAAGATTAATTTTCTTTTCATACAAATTGTAGATCCCTTTAAAATCATATCCCATTCCAATTGGGAAACTCATTGGAGTAACAGTTAAGCCAAGTTTTTGCTCAACTTCGTCTAATAAGTCAAAAGCATCTTTACCTTCTCTATCTAGTTTATTGATAAATACAATAATCGGGATTTTACGCATTCTACAAACTTCAACAAGCTTTTCTGTTTGTGCTTCTACACCTTTGGCAACATCAATCACAACAATAACGCTATCGACAGCAGTAAGTGTTCTAAAGGTGTCTTCAGCAAAGTCCTTATGTCCTGGAGTATCAAGAATGTTTATTTTTTTGTCTCTGTAAATAAAAGCAAGTACAGAAGTTGCCACAGAGATACCACGCTGGCGTTCAATTTCCATAAAATCGGAAGTAGCCCCTTTTTTAATTTTATTATTTTTTACAGCTCCAGCTTCTTGGATCGCTCCACCAAATAACAGTAATTTCTCTGTTAAAGTTGTTTTTCCAGCATCTGGATGCGAAATAATTCCAAAGGTACGTCTACGTTGTATTTCTTCTAAAAAGGACATGATTGATCTTGTGTTTTATGGAAAACCACTTGTTTGTTTTCGAAACGCAAAGATACATTTTAGAATTTGTTCCTAAAATAAATCAGAAACAAATTAAAAGATTCCAATGAATGCCTAAAAGTGAAAGTAAATTCTTAAAAAGCGATAGATTCTAAAATATGAAATAAAGTAGGAATGGTAACTACTACAGTACAAATAAACAAAGCGTTTTTGAACATGTTAGGTGCAAAACTTTTACTTTTTTTGATGAAAAATTCTAAAACACAAAAGCTAGAATAGATAACATTATAACCCACGATGAACAAAATCATTTCTCTTTTAGTAAAAAGATCAGCGGTAGAATGTGTTGCTATTTTTTGAACTTCAAAACATGTGTAGCAAAGTGCTAAAACAATAATGTTAAAAGCGATTCTTTTTCTTTCCCACCAAAGAAAAATATCCATAAGAGTTCTCTTGGATTTTTTTATTGATAAATACTGGTTGAAAAGGTTGTTTGCTTTAAGTGGCTTTAAAGAAGCCTTCGAGGTATTGGTGTTGTATTGTGCCATAGTACTAACAAGGGTGTAATATTAGTTTATAGAAAATTTGATAAAGATTAAATATATAAAAAAAAGTTTAGGAAATCAAGTTTATTTTACACGTAGAATAAAAAAAATATTTTAAATATCACGAACCAATAAATGCAATTCCCATTCCTAGTAGGATCGCGATAAATTTCGAATAGTTAAATTTATGATCTTTTGAACTCTCAAAAAGAATAATGGTTGATATATGTAAAAATATTCCAATAGTAATACTAGTGATTTCTTTATGATAATGAATAAAAAAGTCAAATTTTTCTGAAGCAAATAATCCCAATGGACTCATCAGAGCAAACAAAAAAATAAAAAGATAACTGTATGATTTTGATATATTAGAATTTAATAAAAAAGTCGCTAAAACGATACTAATTGGGATTTTATGTACGATTATAGCCCAAAGCAGTTCAGAGTCCTCTTGATAGCTAATAGGAATTCCTTCGGAAAATGAATGAAGGCTTAAACTGAAAAAAAGTAACCATGGAAATTCAGAGGAATTAGAATGATGATGGATGTGTCCATGTTCGGCTCCTTTAGAAAATGATTCTAAAATGGATTGTATTAAAATCCCGGCAAGAATAAAACTACCTACTGTTTTTGGATCCACAACGTCATGTGCATGTCCAACGTGTGCGGGGCCAAATACTTCGGGTACCAAATGCAGAATAGTAATGGCTAACAAATAGGCTCCACTAAAGGACAGTAACAGACGAACAGCATTTTGCTTAGGCTGAAAGATAGTAACCAAAACAGCCCCAATTAACACAGATGTGATTAATAATATGTAGATCATTCGGCTATAATTAGAATTAATCTGTTTGAGTGTTCGCGATCGTAACGATGTAAATTATAATCACCAAAAGTGTTTTTTATTTTCAAACTGGCGGCTGAAATAATTTTTTCAAACCTTTCAAGAGTCAGACATTTAACGCGTTCGTAATAATTGTGGTACTTGCCTTCAACCGTGAATTCAATTTTTTTGATGATAAAGTCATTTTTTACCTCTTTGCTAATTTGAAATTCTATATCATCTAGAAAAATAGTTTCACTAGGAATCAAATTCTCAATAGTTTTTTGCACATTCAAATAATCGATCACAGCAACTCCGTTTTTGTTTAAAGAGTTTTTTATGTTCTCAATGACACGTATATCTTCAGTATCATCAGCGAAATAACCAAAACTTGTAAATAAGTTAAAGACAGCATCTACTTTTACAGGAAAAGGAAGCCTCATGTCTTGAACAATAAAATCTAAGGATTCGTTTTTAGACTTGCTTGCATGTTTGATGCTGTTAATAGATAAATCTGCACCCGTTACTTTGTACTCCAAAGAATTTAAAAAAATAGAATGTCTTCCTTTACCACAAGCCAAATCCAGGATAGAATTACCTTTAGGAATTTCAAGATACTTGACAAGGTTTGTCATAAAAACCTGTGCTTCGTAATCATCTCTGTGTTGATATAATATGTGGTAATATTTGGTATTAAACCAATCGGTAAACCAATCTTTTTTTGAGGACATTCTTAAAATTTGTCACAAAAATAGTAATTAATAGACTAAGTAGGTTAAAAATGTTTTTAGAACGTTTTTTCTAAAAGATATCATTGTATATTGTTTAACTTTATTCTAGAATAATTTATAAACGAAAAGCAAAGATGAAAGAGTACAAATGGGGAATCATTGGTTGTGGGGATGTAACCGAAAAGAAGAGTGGTCCGGCGTATCAACAAACGGATAATTTTAGATTGCATGCAGTGATGCGAAGAGATTTAAAAAAAGCGAAAGATTATGCGCAAAGGCATGCGGTGCCTTTCTTTTATTCCAATGCTGATGAGTTGATACAAAATCCAGAGATTGATGCCGTGTATATTGCAACTCCACCAGATACACATAAATATTATGCCTTAAAAGTTGCAGCAGCAGGGAAACCTTGTTGTATTGAAAAACCAATGGCTCCTTCATACGAGGACTGTGTTGAAATTACAGATACTTTTCAAAGACTTTCTATTCCTTTATATGTAGCGTATTATAGAAGATCGTTGCCTAGATTTTTAAAAGTCAAAGAATGGTTGGATTCTAATAAAATTGGAAACGTACGTCATATTAATTATGTGTATACAAGAACAGCAAATCCTCTGGATATGTCAGGTGATTATAATTGGAGGACAGATAAGAATATTGCTTTTGGTGGGTATTTTGACGATCTTGCAAGTCATGCCTTAGATTTGTTCATATATATGTTAGGTGACATTACAGAGGTGCATGGTATCTCTAAAAACCAACAAGGGCTATATTCTGCAATGGATGCTGTTGTTGGTAATTGGTTACATGCTTCTGGTGTAACAGGTTCTGGAACATGGAATTTTGGAACGAGTAAAAGAGTAGATGAGGTGGAGATTATTGGTGATAAAGGAGTAATTCGTTTTTCTGTTTTTAATGATGAGTCTATTTCTATTGAGGTAGGTAGGGAAGTGAATTCAGTGTTTATTGAGAATCCTGATCCAATACAATTGCATCATGTAAAAAATATACAAAAAGATTTAATTTTTGGATTAAAGCATCCTTCAACAGGAGCTAGTGCAACAAAAACAACTTGGGTGATGGATAAAATATTGAATAAAGAAATATAATTTTATTTGAAGGAATGAGAGAGTTTAGAAAGGCAAACCCTAATGATATAGATGGTATTTGGGAAATATTGAAATCTGCTATTTCTAAAAGAAAATTGGAAGGTAGTGACCAATGGCAAGATGGATATCCTAATTTGCAGGTGGTTGAAAAAGATTTGATAAAGAATGCTGGCTTTGTACTAGTGGTAGATAGCGAAATTGCTGGCTATATTGCTTTTATGATTAACGATGAGCCTGCTTATGAAAAAATAAAAGGTACCTGGATTTCAAATCAAGACTATGTGGTGTTTCATAGATTGGCAGTTTCTGAAAATTTTATAGGCAACGGGATGGCAGGAATTATACTGGAAGAGGTTGAGGTGTTTGCTGGACAAAATAACATCAATAGTATTCGAGCTGACACTAATTATGATAATGATACCATGTTACATTTATTTGATAAGCACAATTATTCTTTCAGAGGTATTGTTGAAATGAGGAGAAGTCCGAGAAAAGCATTTGAAAAAACATTAATTTAAAATTGAGAAAAATATGGGATTAGATTTGAATACTGATTTTGAACTTGAGAATATTTCTTTGGAAAGTGAAGATGATGGTGTCTTGTGTGCCACGTTCATCAAGTCAAAATTAAATAATAAAAGCAAGAAAGCTGTTTTGTACATACATGGGTATATTGATTATTTTTTTCACCCTCATGTAGCAGATAAGTTTCATGAATCTGGTTTTGATTTCTATGCTTTAGATTTAAGAAGATACGGAAGGTCATTGCAAGAAGGGAATAAGCCAAATTTCTGTTCACATATAATTGAATATTTTGAAGAGATAGACATTGCCATAGATCGAATGAACAAAAATAATGAAAATATTTATTTGTTAGGACATTCAACTGGTGGTTTGATCGGATCTTCTTATATGAATGAAGGGAGGAATAAACAGCATATTAAAGGACTGATTTTAAATTCCCCGTTTCTAGATATGAATCAATCTAGTAGCTTAACCGGACTGATGTATAGTGTTGTGAAAACCATGAGCTGGTTTTTCCCAAACGGGTTTTTAAATAAAGGTTTGTCACCAATATATGCAGAGAGTGTTCATTGTGAATTCAAAGGGGAATGGGATTTCAATCTAAAATGGAAACCGATTGCAGGGTACCCTGTCTATTTTAAATGGTTTATAGCAATTGTAAAGGCACAAAAAAAACTTGTGAATTCTGATATAAAGGTGCCGGTTTTATTAATGCATTCAAATGAATCATTAAAGCCTAAAAAGCATTTCAAAGAAGATATTGTTTTGGATGTTGAGGATATGAAGCGTATAGGTCCATTCTTAGGAAGTAATGTGAAGATGGTTTCTGTAAAAGATGGAATGCACGATTTGTTTTTATCAACTAAAGAGGTTAGGGAAAATGCATTTAAAGAAATGTTTGCTTGGTTGAAATCTCTAGGATAGAGTGAATTCTAATTAAGATTTTTGTTTTTTTGAAATTTATTTTTAACTTGCTAATTGTAAGTGGTTGTAGGATGGTTTAAATCTTAGAAGAACTTGCTACTATGAAAAGTTAAATTTAAAATTGTGTGCTATGAGACAAAATGAAAATGTATTGCCGAACATAAGTTTGGCGAAAGCAAAAGGAGTTGATTTTGTAGGTTTAGAAAAAACGGGTGGTCTGAAATTATTTAAAAGACAAATGAAAAAAATGGGAGCTAAAGTGTTTCCAGCATCATCCAATCAAGATGTAATGAGTCAAGTTGAGGAGTTGTTTCCTAAGGCAATTACAAGGTATTCTAACTTAAAAGGGACTCCTTATTTTAATACTGTTTCAGATAAGGATATCAATACATTGAATAATGTTGATGTATTGGTGTTGAATTGTGAAAATACTAAGGCGGGAAAAACAGGAGTTTGGATTCAAGATAATCTAATTTCTTTCAAAGAAGTTGTAAGAAAGAGTCATCATTTAGTTTTGGTTGTGCAAAAAACAGAACTTACTCAAGATTTAGAAAAAGTTGTTAAAAGGATGACTCGCTTTTTTCAAGGAAGTTTCTTTCAGGAAGAAAACAGGTTAACTGACATTTCGTATTCTTCAATGACTAAGAAATATAAAAATCTTAAGATTACAACTTTTGTAGTGTAGTCTTTATATGAATAATTTTAAAATCCTTTCTCTTTAAACAGAGAAAGGATTTTTTTATTTCTATGATAATTTTGTAAGCTTTTGGCTACTGAAATTTACCCTATTTTTTAATTCGATCTTTTTTATTAAATTAGTTTTCCTTTTTAAATAGCAGATTACTAGGGCTGTAAAATAGGATTTCAAAATAAAACGAAAAAAGGTTTAAAAAGTCATTGTTGTAAGGATAAAAAGTTCTAATTTTGCATCCGCTAACGCAAATAGGTGTTGGCACTGCTTTAGGGTGGTTTAGTTCTTTAAAATGCTGATAAATTGAGAGACAAAGAGTTTTAAGAAATAAATTAATTTTTATTTTTTTATAACGAAAAAAGGTTTTAGATTTGCAGCCGCTAACACGCAAAGCGTGATTAGAGAAAAAGAAAAAGTGATCACATAAGAGTGAATAACTTATAAGTTGTGATTCACAACGTTCATTGAAAATATTGAAATTGACAGCGTAAAATTAAAGATTAAATTACGTGTTTTTATTAACACGAATTCTGATTAGAGTAAGCTAGTATCGTATATATAATAAGTCACTTGGGTGACTAAAAAAAATAACGATGAAGAGTTTGATCCTGGCTCAGGATGAACGCTAGCGGCAGGCTT
>Ga0209223_10001452_pt1 | contig 25802 bp, 14 predicted proteins | sample COG_06_FD_184750 | JGI IMG/M metagenome (GOLD analysis project Ga0209223, IMG submission 184750) | Pelagic Microbial community sample from North Sea - COGITO 998_met_06 (SPAdes) (version 2) | ecosystem: Environmental > Aquatic > Marine > Neritic zone/Coastal water | place: Helgoland, sampling...
GGCCCTGAGCGGGTCGCCGTAGTACGCGCGGAGCTCGGAGACCGCGGGCGAGGTACCGCTCCCCGCCAGCGCCACGAAGTGAGACACGCGGTGCTCGCGAGTGTTTTCGACGGTGTTTTCGGTGGTCTCGCTGGTCCTTTTTTCTGTCGTCCCGGGAGACACCAGTACATCGTCACGGTACACTTCGAGACCGTAGGAGAAACCGGCAGTCTGTTCTTCTAAGTACTCTTTTGTTATGATTTTAAAGGCGTGCACGGGTTTGTCGGTCACCAAAGAGAACAGGGTTGTGCCGTTCTTCTCGAAGATAGACGGACTCAGACGAATGAATCCCCAAGACGCGCCCCAATGGTGATCGTCAGTGCCCTCTTTAAGGGGCGCCAGAATCGTCAGCTCAGAGGCTGGGAACACGTATTCCGTACCGTCCGCGAGGAATGCTTCGAGGTCGCCGAAACGCAGACCTTGAGTCGTGGAGCCGAACACTTCACTCGTCGCGAAGCGGTACACGTGCGCACCGACGGACGCGGGACCGAAGACGTCGAGGTCACAGCTAGTCTGCGCGTACATACCGATGCCGCATCCGTAGTTTCTGGCGGTGGAGACGACGTCGAGCGAGGAGACGCGCGTCCAGGTCGCGCCGTCGTCGTTCGAGCCGTAGAGCGCGAGGCCCGAGGGCGCGCCGTCCTTCGTCAACAGACGACCCCCGGTCGCCGCCAGAGGCGACACCAAGTCGAAAGACACCGCGGCGGTCGGCTGTGTCGCGGGAACGGAACTCCAGGTCAGGGTCTTGGTGTGCTGCGATAGGCCGCCACCGGGCGCGGTGTCGTCGGATACCACCAACACGCCGTTCTCGTACACGTCGTACGCGGGCTGATATTTTGCTCTCTGCGCCGTCATCGACACCGTGGTGATTCTGGTGGCGCTGCTGAAGGTCATCGCCACTTCGCCGATGTTGATGTCGCCGGCATTAAAGATTTTACATCCAGCGGGCGAACCGTCCCTGTTAAAGTTTTCATTGACCTCAACACCCGACACCACACCCGACGGTTTGCACACGAAATCGGCTGCAGAAGCCGGGTCACTTTCGTCATCGTGAGCGTATGAATGACTTTTCAGTTTGAAGCTGTACTCGTACGGCAGGTCGTACGTCAGGGGGCCGGCGACGGTCGCCAGGTCGCGATAAGGGTTGTTGAACGCGACCGAGAGCGACGTGCTGGACTCCCAACAGTACACGTTCTCGGGATTCGACGAGGTCTCGAGCGACGTCGCGTCGTGAACGTTTGTGTCAGTGATGGCCTTTGGGTTTCCGCTGCCGAGATCTCTCCACACGCGCTGCGCCAGGTCGTACTCGATGGTGATCGAATTGACCCAAACGCTCGTGCCCGTGTTGTAAAGTTTGTACACGAGCGTGTTTTGAGCGGTGACCGAATCCAGGCGCAGCTCGTAAACCGATGAATGCCATCCTCCGTCGAAAGAATATCCTTCGCTCATCAGATTTTTCACCGCCGGACCGGCCCCCGTGATCGCGACGGTCGCGTGGTCGCCGTCGAAGAGCTTCGGTCGAGGGGACGTGGGCCATTGTCCTTGCACGGCACCACCCTCTGGCGCCACCGTCCACTGGTTCGTGGTCTCGTCGACGTAGGGCTCGGGCCACCCCCACGCGGAGGAGGAGGTTATGATTCCGTACCACCGGTCGGTCGACGGACGGTAGAAGAAATTACAGTCGTTCCCCAGACCGTAATACAACGTATCATCGTTCTTGATCGTGACGGCGGTGTAACACACGTCCTCGGTGGTGCATTTGTCGACGGGACATCCGGTCTGATCGCTTCGGATCTGGAGATACGCGCTCTTCTTGTCGGATTCCGTACCCCAGCCGGACGCCGTGTTCGTCAGCGCGATTTGTGTCTCCGGAACGTACGTGGGCAGTTGGAGCGTCGAAGCGAACGTGTTGGCGTCGATCCTGTCGACGGTGGTGTTCCCGACGCGCGACCCGTCGGCGAGGTTGATCCTGAGCTCGACGAGTTCGGCGTCGGTCGCGAGGGGCTGTTCGGCGTAGACGGCGAGTTTGGAGAAGGTCTGGGGTCCGGCCACGACGGGCTGAGTCGAGACGACGACGGGAGCGTCCGGAGGAGAAGGCGGGGACGCGATCACCACCGGGGGCGGGCTGGGAACGGGTTCGACGACGTATTTCTGTTTAAGTCCCGACGCGCAGTGCGATTCGATCGAACACGCGAAGTGATAGACCCCACCGGTCGTCACGGTGAACTCTCCGTCGGTCACCTCGACGGCGTCGGTGAAGTCGCACGCGGCGTACGCCGCCTCGGAGGCCATGAGGTGCACGTCGTGTTGTCCCGCCTCGAGATCGAAGACGATCTTCGAGACGTCGTCCGTGTGGGTCGTGACCTCGGCGTCGAACCTGACGGGAAGTCGCCACGGCACGGCGAGGGTGGCGTCGAGGTCCGCGGGCGACGCTCCCGCGTCCACCCCGAAGTCGAAATAACGCGACTTTTGTCTTCCGTTCGCGCGTTTCGCGGAGAGACCGCGCGCGCGTTTGGCGAAAGAGGTCGCGGGCTGAGCGACGCCCCCCCAGCGTCTCTTGACGAACTCGACGGTCTTCGGGCTGGCGGACGCCGTGTCGTCGACGTCCATATCGAAAGCCCCGATCTCCACGGAGCTCTGCACGGCGAACAACCTGAACGACGACGCGCCCCCGGGTACGCCGAACGACACGGTCGACGCCGGGGTCGTCGACGCGAGACCACGGAAGGTGTCCTGATCGACGCCCGCGTCCTGAACGACCGATGAGTCGAATAAGAAACGGAGGTCAGAGGTCGGAATCGGTTTCCCCGAGACGTCGTACGCCATCATGCGCTCGAGGGTGAACGTCTCGGTTCCGAGGAGGCGTCTGGCGAGAAGACGACGGGCTCCGCCTCCGCTCTCGGTGACGTTGACGTCCATCTCGTAAGGCGCCGAGACCGTGATGATCTTGACCCTGTCGTGGACGGCGTCGGGTCCCGTGCCGACGTACATGTCGACCCAGGTGGTGGTAGCGTACGCGCTGGAGGCGCACAGTTCGATCTTGATCTGATCGCCGTTGTCGACGAGGACCGACCCGTCCGATGGGACGACCGACCCGTTGACGTACAAGGTGGCGAGTTCCACCTGGAGCAGGCTTCGGCCTCTCCTCCTGGAGGTTCCGGAAACGGCGTCCTCCTCGAGAGCATCTTTCTGAAGTCTTATGGGAACCGAGAGCCCCGCGCCGAGGTTCGCGACCACGACGGACGAGCCGTCGGTGGGAAACACGACGCACGCTTCGAGCGCGACGGGCGCGAGCTCGACCCCTGGGAACGCGAGGTCCTCCGCGGTGAAGTCGGGCGGCGGCGGGCTCGGCGGCGGGCTCGGCGGCGGGCTGGGCGGCGGAGGGCTCGGAGGCGGCGGAGGGCTCGGAGGCGGCGGAGGGCTCGGCGGAGGCGGACTGGGCGGCGGAGGGCTCGGCGGAGGCGGACTGGGCGGCGGAGGCGGGCTGGGCGGCGGCGGAGGACTCGGAGGCGGAGGGCTCGGTGACGGATTCGCGAGAACGACGAGTTCGTCGACGATGGCTTCCGAACCGGTGCCGACGGTCACCGTGAACGTCTCGGAATCGCCGTTGGTCGCGCGAGCGCAGAACGTGAGTTCGACGAAATCGTTCTCGTCGACGAGCACGCCCGACGTTTCGACCTCGCCGTCCACCTCGATGGTGACGCGTACGAGGGTTCCAAGGTCCGAAGACACGGTCAGGGGAACCGTCGTCCCGGGTCCGAGACCGGTGACGGTGAAACTCTTGGTCACGCACGATCCGGGTTCGACGGCGGCGTCCGGTCCGAGCGTGAAATCGTTCGCGGTGAGGTCCGGAGGAGGGCTCGGCGGAGGACTCGGCGGCGGACTCGGTGGCGGACTGGGAGGGCTGGGCGGTGGTGGGTTCGGCGGAGGACTCGGGAGAGGCGGAGGACTGGGCGGAGGATCGATCTCCGGGACGAACGTCTCGCTCTCCGCCTCGATCTTATTCTTGATGCGTTTCTCGATGAGATCCTCGGCGGCGTCGGAGACGGACGACTTGTTCTTCACCTTGATGTCCACCTTGGCGAGAACCTTCGGTTTGAACTTCTTCGCCTGTTGAGAACCATCGGCCCCTCCGTTGCTCTTGTACGTGACCTTCCTGTGGGTCTCGGGAGCCGTCACGGGGAAAAAGTTTTGTCTGAGAGTGGGCATGGCTTCGCCGTCCGCCTGGGCGGTGGTCAGTTTCTCCTCGACGGCCTTCGTCTGTTCGTACGTCAACTTCGCGACGATCTTGAAATCGACGTGAATGAAATCGGTCGTCTCGAGAAGACGACGACGACGACCTCCGTCGGCGGCGACCGCGTCCGTCACCGACACGACCTCGACGTCCTCGGGGTCGACGCCGTCCGCGTCCGCCGCGACGGATTCCACGAAGAGGGTCTCGTTGAACGCTTCGACGGTTCCCTGCATCTCCATCACGCCGCCCACCGCGTACTCCTCGACGACGACGACGTCGCTCGAGTTCGTGTCGGCGTACTCGGGATCGGACTGAAGGATGGCGATGATCTCCGTCGTGTTCACGGGAGCGGTCACCTCGCTCTCGTACTCGATGGTCTGCACCGGAACGTGATGCGAGACGCGCGAATCGATCCTGTCGATCGCGGCGTCTAAGTTGGCAGTGTCGGTGGATGTCAGGGCGGTATCGACCGTGAGCGTGTAACGCACGTCGACCGCGTTCGCGCTCGAGACACCGAGCGCCAGACACGCCAGGAACGCCAGGAACGTCGTCAAAAACATCGTCGTCGCGCCACCGCGAACGGCGCGAACGGCGGGGAGCCGACTCGCGCGTCTCATTATTTCTTTTTGTCCGTCAGTCTCGCACGCGGTCGCGCGCGAGACTGACCGGTGAGGTGAATTCAACCGCCCTCCTTCTCGTGCGACGTACGCGGAAGGTGACAGATGATCGGGGGATCGACGCGTCGTTCGTCGTCGTTTTCACATCTTTATATACTGCATCGTTCAGCCTCGACGTGTCATCGTCGACTACTTATTATGCTGCTCATCGGGGCGACACCGACGACGAGACAGAGGGGACATCATAGGTAGGCATGTCTTCGTCGTCATTCCCGGTTCTCGACGTCGATTGTTCGACCAAAGATAATATCGTCTTAGGTCATGGAACTCTCGATGGGCGCAAAGTTTTCGTCAAACTCGCCGAGAGAGGATTCGCCGATCGTACGTTGGACAGAGAGGCGGAGATTCACGTGAACCGTCGCGTCGCGGACATGATCGAAAAGGAAAAAGAGGAAAAAGAGGAAAAAAATTCGTTCATATCGAACTGTTTTCTCGCGGCGGAGTGTCACGAACGCGAGTTCGAACCCGGTGACTTCAATAAATCAAAAGCTCCGTGCTTCGTATGGCTGCGAAAGCTCATCGCCGTGAACGAAGCAAATTATCCAGACGCGTGGTTACGGAAATGGGACGTCGTGTTCTTCGTCATGCGTCCCCTCGGGGATATCTCGCTGGCGATGTGGTGGGACGCCAACAGAATAACCGACGACCACAGAGCCAAGGTTTTCGCGCAGCTCGTCCTGGCACTCGAGATGCTCGCGAAGCACGGTATCACGCACAACGATCTTCACTGGAACAACGTCCGTGTCGAGCCGGTGAAAGGGGCGTTTCCCGTCGGTGGTGATTGGTTCGTGTGCAATTTTCGTCCCGTCATATACGACTGGGACCGCGCCGTCCTTGACGTCGATAAATTACCCAAGAGTAATATGTGGAGAATTCTCAAGAAGAGTATCGTGCCCAGTCTCAACGATAGGTTCCTCTCTCTTGATTCCACGCCGCACGTCGCCGAACACCATCCGTACGTCGATCTCATCGCGCTGTACAAGAGCGCGGTGACGAGCAGAATGAAACCACGGTGGCTCGTTAAGGTGTGCGAAATATTGGAGAAAAAAATATTCAAGAATCACCCAGGACTTCGAAACATCACGCATCACCAACAGATCTCGTGTTTGCCGTCGTCGAAGACGACAGAATCACCGCAGTCGTCTCTGAAATGTGAAGAATTCGTCAAAAACCCTCCCAGGCCGAAAATCGATCTGAAGCATTGTCATAGGGTGTGGTCGGGTCATGGCGTTGAGGTTCCATCGCCAGTCTTTCTCGCTAGTGTGTACGCGAGTCTCGTGAAAACCGTGATGGAAAGTCTCGATCGTGATGAACGTATCGAAAGTCAGTCATCTCCCGCGAGGAAACAACAACACACGAGTCCACCCGAGTCGGACGAGATCGTGGAAATCAACGAAAGAGTCACCTCGGTGACGAGTCGTCTAGATGAAGCGGTGGCGAGAGTCGAGGCGGCGAGAGTCGAGGCGGCGAGAGTCGAGGCGGAGAGAGTCGAGGCGGAGAGAGTCGAGGCGGAGGAAGAAGACTTACAACAGATCGCCGAAGCTATCGCATCGCTGAGAACAAAAATCGATGAAAGCGAACAAATAAAGATACAGGCTCTCGCTGATCTGGTACAGCTCTCGAGGGACGCGAGAGAGATCGACGCGCGCGCGAACCGACTCGTCGATATTTTCGCTAGTTTTTACATTCGTTATTGACGTAGTCGATGTGAGTAAATCAACGCGCGCCGGCGCACAGACAACAGGGCACGAACGCGAGAAGGACGAACAGAAATAGAAAATTGAGGTAAGACTCCCAAAACGTCAGAGGACGACCGTGTCTCGCGTCGCGATACCGATGATGATGATGACGGTGACCGCCGCCGCCACCGTGATGACGTTCGTCGCTCGACTCGTTCGACGATAGCGACGATCGCGCCGACCGCGCCGATCGAGACGAGAGTCCCACCCATCGCACGCCCGGAACGATCATCGCGTCGTCGTTCGACTCTCTCGGGTCGTCGTCTGTCGTCGCGTCGCGAAAACGCGCGAAAACGTCGACCTCGTCCACCGGACTGACCAGACGGCGCCGTCGCCGCGTCGTTCGCGAGCGCGCGGCGTTGGGTGACGACTCGATGCGATAATACGGCACGGGCGTTCCGGAAGGTGAGTGACGACCGTGCAGCGCCGTGCCGTTCTCCGAGCCTCCGCCCGTGGCGTGCGACCCGACGACCGTGAACCTCCAACCCCCCTCGGCGCACGTCTCGTTCGTCTCGCGAATCGCCGACGCGAGAGAACGACGCAACGTCCCGATCGCCTCGTCGAACCGCGACTCGTTCCCAGCGTGCGCCGCGGTGTCGATCGGCGTGTACACGACGACCAAAAAAAACGAACGACGAGTCGACGTTCGCGCGGCGGCGACGCCCTTCCTCACCGCGCGCAGGAAACGCTCCTCGAAACTCGACGACGGGGGGTACTCGCACGTCTCCCCGTACGCCGATCCACCCAAAGTGTCGAACTCGACCGCGCCGGGAACGGTGCGCCCCTCGCCGACGCGATCGAGTTCGTCGAGGTGTTCGTCGACCCCGTACGCGTTCAGGAGGTGCGAGACGATTCCGCGAGGCGGAGGTGGACTCGGGGTCCCGACCTCGCGAGACGTCGCCTCGAACAACGTCCGAGAAAAACCACCCGAAACCAAAAAAGGCGCGGGATGAAGACGCGATATCGAGTCGCTCACACCGCGAAGGTCGTACCTGTCGTTCGTCTCGACCAAAAACGCGCTCGACGTCCCGTCGTCCGCGCACTTCGTCGTCAACAGGCCGTAAGGCACGCCCCTCGAAGCGCACTCGCGATAAAAACCGGCGAGGCGACCGCCCTGGTACGCCGCGCCCACGCGCCAAGAGTCCCCGGCGACGCTCGCGAACGTCCCGTTCACGACGCGCCGACGAACGTCAGCGTCGCTACCGACGTCGGCGGCCAGATATCGAAACACGCGCGACGATCCGCGAACACCGAGACCGTCCACGTACACGAACACTTCGCCCGAGAGGGGGGGGTACCCCCCCTCAAACCCCCCCGAGTCGACGGACGACGCGACTTTCGAGTCGATTTTCGAGTCGATTTTCGAGTCGATTTTCGAGTCGATTTTCGAGTCGACCTCGCCGAGATCGTCGATAGTGCGCGTGCGCCCGAGTGATGGTTTCGTCGAGGGGTAGATTTTGGGTCCGTCGGCGAGAGGTCCCGGGTGGTCGTCGTCGCGAGCCGATACTTCGCGCGCGCCCGAGTGCACGTTCGGTCGAGGGGTAGATTTTGGGTCCGTCGTCGTCGAGGTCGTCGAGGTCGGAAGGTCGACGACCAGGACGAGGATGAGGAGGGCGACGATGAAGTGGAGGGTCGACGACGCGCGCGAGGCGTGTCGCCGAACGATCATCGTATCGTGATACGACGGGTGAGCGACGACTCGACGGGTGCGCGTGTGTCGTGTGCGTGCCGTTTTGAGTGTCGTCGGGGCGACGTGTGAGTATATATACGACGTAAAAAAAGGGTGATAACGACGACGACGACGAGACGGTCGACGACATAAAAACGTACCACTCGACCACTCGACCACTCACTCATCGATCCGCCCCCGCGAGTCGACGCGTCATGTCCGTCGAGGATCCGCTTCCCATCGCCGCCGATGGTGGCGGTGGTCTCCCGAAGAGCGATAGGTTCGGTCGAACAGCCATCGATAAATTCAGGGAACGTGAGCCCCAAATCAGAGCAAAACTCGCGGGATTAAGCGGCGGCGGTGGTGGCGGCCTCGCGCCGACGACTCCGTCCAAATGCGAAAAAGGCGACAAAGGCGAACCCGGCATTCGGGGCGAAAAAGGCGAACCCGGCATTCGGGGCGAAAAAGGCGAAAAAGGCGATGACGGAACAAACGGAACAAACGGAACAAACGGAGCACCCGGAGCACCCGGAGCACCCGGAGCACCCGGAGCACCCGGAGCAGACGGAACAAACGGAACAAACGGAACAAACGGAGCACCCGGAGCAGACGGAACAAACGGAACAAACGGAACAAACGGAGCACCCGGAGCACCCGGAGCACCCGGAGCACCCGGAGCACCCGGAACAGACGGAACAAACGGAACAAACGGAACAAACGGAGCACCCGGAGCACCCGGAGCAGGCGCGGACTTAAGCGCAGATTTGAAATCAATTAACCAACGGATTTTAACACTGACGACTGATATGGCAAAATTTGTGACAGAGGACCGCGTCGCACAACTTGTACAAGAGGTCGACGCGTTCAGAAAACTGTCCGGAAGAATTACAGACGTGGAAGGAGAAAATGAAGCATTGGCCATGGCTATCAGCCAAGTAAGAAAACGAATTTCTAATTCCAACCGTCAATTAAAGGAAATGCTCCAGATAAACCCGAATAACCAAAAGTTGCAAGAACTAGTCTTAAAGGTTATTGCCCTTGGGAAACAAGTTGATGAGATGAACTCCGCGGGTTCCCTCACCGTCGATAAGTATGCTGTATTAGCCGAAACCAAAGCTACCGAAGCCCAAGAATATGCTACCCAAGCCAAAGAAGCCGCTGTTACGATAACTGCAACGACAAGTGCTGGTGTCGCCGCGTCCGCTGCCGCTGCCTCTGCTAAAGCTGCGGAACTTGCCACTGCTGCCGCTGCCGCTGCCACTGCAGCTGCCACTGCCACTGCAGCTGCCACTGCTGCGCAAAATGCCGCTGGTCCCGCCGGTAGCAATGCTCCTGCGAGAGCTGCCGCTGCTGCTGGGAGAGCTACCGCTGCTGCGAAAGATGCCGAGGAATCTGCGCAAACTGCCGAGAAATCTGCGAAAGCCAAAGCCGCTGCCGAGAGAGCCGCCGCCGAAGAGGAGGAGCGAAAGCGGCAGGAACAGCCCGCGCCTGCGCCCGCGCCCACGCCCACTCCTCAACTAACGGAGTTCGTCTTCTCGGACGCCGATTTATCGGATGCTTCAAACATCGAAGTGGTTTACAACAATGGTAATTGGCGCATCGCAGGGGTTGTGGACGATGACTTAAGAAGTGACCTCGAATCGGTTCTGCAAGACTATAAAAAAAGGTTTTCAGAGTTAGGTACCGGCGCCCTGATTGTCGATATCTCTGGTGGAACGGTGACAATCAAGCCCAAAACAACAATCGACGCTGGTACGCAACGCATGTTCACTCCGTCTCTGAGTGAAGACAGATCCCAACAAAAAGAAAATTTAACAGACCTTCTCCAAAAAAATCTGACTGATGATGTCTGGAATAGCGTTTCGGGATCCGTTGCCTGGAAAAATTTCTCGAAGAGTACTCGTTACGGGTGTTTGGATTTTTACGAATCTCTTTTATACAACGGCTTCATCACAAAAGATAAACAAGTGGCGGGTGGTTTTTTCGTGGTGGACGAGGCGAAGATGGGCGACGACAAAGTCGCGTACGCGACACGGGCAGCCGGGACGACGATTCGACTCATGTTGGGGATGCTCTCGTGCACCGTCGGAAACGGGGCCGTGCAAAGCAAGGACACAGTGGCTCAACTCGACACCGTCGTCTATGAGCTCAAGGCGCGCGTCGGAGCCGTCAAGGATATGACTAAGAATACCGACGTCAGCACAGTTATCACGAAGATGATCGACGATATCAAGCTTGCGGTCGATAAACCGACATTCACCGATCCGAGACTGTTCGATCACGCGAACACTGATAAAGATGGTGGTCTCACCGAGTTCTTACCACAGGGAAATATCACCGTTGGTAACGCGATGGTGTACGTTCGCGCGTTCAACGCGATCACGTCGTACCTCATGACCGCTCAAGATGTCGACGGTGATGGTAACCGCACCACCTCCGGATTCGACATGTTCACGACCGCGGCGGACATCGTCTGGCAGTTCCAGAAGGTGAGACGAATGGTACAAGTGGAGGCGCTGAAACAGTCTAAAGACATATCCGATGAACAAAGGAATATTTTGGATTCGACGGCACACTTCCGCGAGGACAACATGATGCCGATGGGCGCGGGTGGGGGTGGTGGTGTGTCGAAGATGTTCTTGAGCAGGATGTTTGAGAAATACGTCGCGTGACACGACTTCACGACTTTTAACTAGTCTTTCTGTTTTTTTTCTTGGTGAGGTGGTCCCCTAGTCCTCTTATCAGTTTTTCCATGAGAAATATATTTTTGTGATGCGGTTCGATCGTCCCGTCCGCCGCGTTCTCGACCCACGTCTTGATTCTCACCGACTGAATCTGCGAGTAGAGCATGGCGGTCGCCTCCTGCATGAGCACGTCCTCGTCGTTGGTGTGCACGAGAAAGTGTCTGGCGATGGTTCTCTTCGTCCACTCTGGAAAGTTCCCCAGAGGACGTATCTCTCTCTCGTAGTACGCGTGAACCAACTCGACGAGTTCTGGATTACTCACGCCCTTCCCGTAGTTCTCCTCGACCAAACGCATCATGTCGTCGTACGCGTCGCTCACCTCCCCGCCGTTGAACGGGTCCGCGGTCTCGTCTTTCCTCTTCGCGAACCTACACGCGAAACAGGGTTCCTCTTCCCCTCCGTAATCGAACGCGTCGACGTCCGCCGGCGCGCGAACGAGACGCGACGTCGGTTCGCCCAACTCCTCGTTCGGAACGAAACCACCTCCCAACACACCACGACCACCACCACGACCGATGTCTCCGATACCTCCCGTGCCCTCGTCGGCGTCGTCGGTGTCGTCTCTTCTTCGACCCGACCCTCGCGCGGACGACCCACCCCCCGAGTGCGCGCGTCCCGACATGGAACGCGCCGACGGATCCACGTACGAACTCGCCATCTTCGTTTTTTTATTTATTGACACGTACTACGCCACGCTCCCCTCAAAAGCTAAAGGGGGGTTCAAGGGGGGGTTTACCCCCCCTTTTTTTATATGTTCACCGTGTTTTTTCTCTTCTTCATGTGTATCCTGACGCACTGCGACTCTCGCGGCGCGAGGAACACGACGGTCTCGATGGTGTTTTTTTCTTTTTCCAGCGTTCTCATTTTTTGAATCATGAGTTTATCGAACCTCGGGAGTCCTTTGAAGTTGACGACGACGACTCCTGGTGTCGGCGTGAGGTCGACGCGTACGTTTCGCGAGTGCACGCGCGGCACGACGTTTTTCATGCCGACGACGAGGTCGCACACGGCGCGCACGTCTTCGTCCGTCTCCGCCTTGAGCCTGGGTCTGATCTTATCGTACTCGTCGTCCACCTCTTTTTTCGTCGGGGTTTCTTCGAGTTCGGCGACGCGTTTTTTTTTGACGTCCGTCTCGAACTTGAACCAGACGCTCTGGTCGCCGAAGTAGCACCCGTAGTCGACGACGTGCGGTACCCCGTCGACGACCGCGAGGAGATCGGCGAGGCTGACCTCGTCGACGCCCGTGACGCGAAGTTCGACGTAATCGGTTCCCACGATGGTCTCCGTGTCGAGCGTGAACTTGCCTCCACACGCGTCCTCCCACGCGCACATTCTCCTGACCACATCGTTGACACTCGCCTCGAGCGGGTCCTCCCTCTTTCTCTTTCGCCCCATCGCCATCATCGTCACCACCGTGGCGACCCCCCGTCCTCGAGAGTCGTCGCGGCGTTCGCGGCGTTCGCGGCGTTCGACCCCACTAGATCGTAGGCGAAGAGGTAGATGAAAGATGAGACGACGGGGAGGACGATCCACACGAAAAACATGATGTGCGCCCTCCTTCTCCAGATCGCCGTCTCGAGCGGGTAGTATATCTCGAGTTTCGAGAGCGTGACGCGTCCCTCGCCGTTCGTCGGCGCGCGACAGAACACGCGACACCCTCTGGGAAGCGCGTCGACGAGTCGCGACACGCACATGGCGTCGAAGTTTTCGACGACTATTCTCCCCTCGGCCTGTCTCCTGAGGGGTTCGCCGACGCACACGCGACCTCGCTCTCTCTCGCGCACGCATCCGAACACGGCGTCTTTCACTCTGAGGGTCTGGGGGTGAGCGACGATGGACATTTTCCGATTCGTCGCGTTCGCGAAAACGTCGAGTATATATGACGAAGAACCGCGAGACCTCGAAAACCGCGAAAAGGATGTCTCGATCGACCGGCAAACCCGCCGGCGGTGGGTCTGAAACCAACAGAAACGATCCGTTTCGACCGTGGACCCCGAAACAACGAGATCTGTGTTTCGTGTTGACGTTCGAGACGCGCAGAGATCTCGTCAAAGTCGTCGAACTCGACGGCGTCGAGACGTTTCAAGGTTCTAAAGCGGAGAAGAGTTGGTGTCTGTCGGCGAACCAAACCTACGCGAACCTCGACCTCGACACGTGTCTCGTCGAGCGCGTGTCGTGTCAACCCATCGGGAGCCCCGGTTCCATAGTCACGACGTGTCCGTCGGTCGACGTGTATTTCGGGAATGAGCTCCTCGAGTCCTCGGTGCGTAACGCGCCGTGCGGAGGATGTCCCCTGTATCGGGGGACGTCGGAAGACACGACGGTTCACGAGTGGACGTTGACTCCGCTCGAGTTCGACGAGTGTAAAAAATTCGGAAACGTCACGGCCGAAAACTTGGCGAAACACGGAGCCGCGATCGGTCGCGATGGCTCAACCGTGACTCTTCCGCCTTTTTTCGCCCAGATGGCCAACGAACATCTCACGAAGGGAGTCAGTCAGACGGAACGCGTGAGTCCGACCCAGGTACGCACGTACTCGCGCGAAATTTTCGACGAAAAACTTAAAAACAATTTTCTCGAAGCGGTCTCCGACGTGCGTTATCGTTTTTGCAACGCGAACGAAATCACCGTCGAGTTGAAGATTAATCCGACGTGCGATCTGAAAAACGTGAATCTCGACGAGACGGTGAGCGTCGTGGTACGCGCGCGCGTGTGGTGCGAAGACAAGATGTTATAATATGAATTGAAACTTAACCTTCTCGTCCTCTCGCTCCGCCGACTCTCACCACCAGTCCCTCCGTGAAGATGAACGTTTTTTGGGTTCGTCTCGCGCGCGTCTTCTTCGACGACGACGACCTCCCCCCCCACTCTATGCAGTGGTCTCTCGTTCCGCAGACGACGCACGGTTTTCTCAGAAAGTCGTCGTCTCCGTCTCTGACGTACTTGGCGGCCCCGACTTTCTCGTACACCTCACGACACTGAAGACACTCGATCAGACGCGTGTCGAAGAAATCGTCATCGCCGTCGTCAGGAACGACGGTGGGCGCGCCACCGATCGTCGTCGTCGTCGGTTCGGGGTCGACCGTTTTGATCCCGATCGAAGCGATCGGGTCGATGTGGTTGAACGGGTTGAACGCGATCGAGTCGCCGGTGAGCATTTTTTTTTTATTTTTCTGATGGAACGTGGCGACGCGCCTCGAAAAATATTTTGCCTCCTTGAAAAATAAGACGTATTTAAAGCCTGGAGTCCTCGGGATACTCGTGTCCCGCGAAAAAAACTCAAGATGACGAGACGAATAGTCGTTTCGAGTTTACTACCGTTCTTTCTCGTCGTCGTCTCGGCGGGATATCACGAGTTTTCGATCGTCCAGACGTTTCCCGACGACACGTCGTCGTCTTTCGTGTTGGGAGAGTTCACCGCGATTCTCGAGGCGTGCGCTTCACCGACCGCGACGAACCGACTCAAACGAGAGTGTCTGCGACGTTTGGCGACCCACGAATTCGCGTGTCACGGATCTGACCATGACGCCGCGTGCGTCGTCGACGGGACGCACGTCGTCCTCTCGTCCGTGTCTTTCGCGTGCGATGGTCCGTGTCCTTCGTCTGACTCGGCGTTCGACGCGTTTTTTTCGACGGCGACGGCGGCGCAGGATTGCGTCCTCGGATCCGTGAACGGGTACCTCGGTTCGGCGTGTCACTCGAGCGCGAGATGTCAATGGCTTTCCGAGCCCGTCGTATCGTCTTTCGGGGAGTACTGTCCGAGCGCGACCGGTGAGTACTGCTGCGCGTCGAACGCGACTCGAGACGAGTCGACGTTCGCGGGGGTTCTGATGACTTCGTCCACCGTCGATTACATGCAGGATATGTCGCACGTCACCGATCTGTCGTTCCGCGTGCACTACGACGTGCAACCCCCGAGTTCCGTCCGCGTGACCGTCGACACTCCGTACGTCACGAGCGACCGACGCATAACGTTCGTCGAGAACGGCGTTCTGAAGACGTACGCGATGTGTCCGAGCGCGTACATGTTCGACTTCGTCGATCCCATCGAACCTCTCCCTCGCGCCGAGGACGGTTATTTCCGTCGAGCGGACGCGCAGACCGATTGGCTTCCGCTTCATTTTTATCCCGCGTCGGATCTGGTGGGTAGACCGCGCACGCCGTGTGGAAACTACGACTTCGGGTACGCGTCCGCGGAGGGGTTCAGGAACGCGTTCGATTTTCCCGACGTCATGTCGAACGTCTCGACGCGTTTCCCTTACGGATCGACTCCTAGCGTCGATACAGGCGCGTGGGCGGGGCTCGAGGGCATTGCCGGAGTCCCATCGGGCGAGGACACCTTCTGGAAGATGGGAACTCCCGCGAACGGACGCGTCAACTACACGGCGGGGTACTGGGACCTGGTGAGTGGTTTTTATCAATGTCGTGATCACGTGACCGGCGCGCGTTTGGTGTCTCGCGAGACGGAGGGCGACGCGTACATCGGAGGCGTGGCGTACGGCGTCGAGTCGTACTCGTGGACCCTTCACCTCTGTCAGGTGGGATACTTCGGGTCGAACTGCGCGGACACCTCGACGATCCAGTCGTACGCGAAGACGTGCGCGACGATCCCGAGCACGTTCTCCATAGCGCCTCGACAAGTCTCGCACGTCGACACGACACCTACGAGTTCGGGACTCGTGTCCAAGTCGTTCCTTCGGTCCGTGTCGTCGACGAGAGGAGGGTGTCCACTCGGAAACGAGCGCGTCGCCATCTCGTTCACGCTCCTCGTGTTCGAGACAGATTACGCCGTCGTGAACGACACCGCTCACGCCGTCGTGGAGCCTCGGGGGGTGTTCGATGGGAATCAGACGGGCGTGGCGTTTCTCGACGCGTCTCGCGTGACGTCCACTCGTGCGTTTCTCGCGTCCGATCCCTCCGTCGAGGGCATGTACGCCCTCGCCCCGTTCGTGTCGTCGACGGGAGGGTCCGACGTGCTCCATCAGACGGTCATCGTCGTGTCGAGGTGTTTCGACACGGGACACGATCCCGGGTCGCGCGCGAGATCGAGGGGTGATGCGTTCGCGAAAACCGTGAGCGACGGGTCCGGTCGCGTTCGTTTCGAACTCAGCGTGTCCATCGAGAAGACCGTAGGAACGTACACCATCAAGAACTCACTCTCCGTCCGCGTCCTGGGTACCGAGGACACGTTCGTACTCCGAGACGTCGACGCCATGGAACAGAAGGGCGTCAGGGCGAGTCACGTGCTCTACGCGAACTACGAGACCGCCGCGGCGGACGTTTCTCCCTCGTTTCCGAACGCGTTGCCTTCGACGGACGTCACGATGTTCGCCGGTGACCAGTTGTGTTCGAAACAACAGTTGGTCGAGGGGGACGCGCACGGCACCGCGCTTCGGCCGAACGCCGTGGGGGCGTGCGTGTTGTCCGCGAAGGGAGAGACGGCGGCCGACGGCGACGGCGTTCCCGTCGCCGGTCGTGAGATTTTCTACCTGGCGGCGGGCATGCCCGAACCAGTGTCTTACGTTTTCGGGTGTTTTCGGGATTGGATCGACGTGTCGTCGACGCGACCGACGGCCGCGGGGGTGTACGAGATGGTCGTCCTGAAACGCCTTCCCGACGAGAATCACGAGTCGGCGTTCTGGTTCGTCGCGAGGGGCACGTTGGTCGAGACGACGCTCCCCGGAACGGGAACGACGGTCTCCGATCGTTTCGGGACGGGACTGTTCGCGTACGACGAGTCGGTGAACGACGGCGCGGGCTCGAACGTCGGGGACGTGTCGTCCGCCATGCAACGCGATCCTCTCACCGCCTCGACGCCTTCGAGCGAGTTGACGGCCGGTTGCGCGGAGACCGCCGGAAACCTCAGAGCCGCGTGCAATCTCGCGTGTTTCGACGTCGAGGAGGGTCTGCTGACGTCGACCGTCGTCGGAGATAACAAGACGCTCGTCGTGCATCACGTATCCGTGGCGACCGTCGCTAACGCCGCCGAGACCGCGTCGAGGCACAGGTTCGGTTCCGGTTCCGGTTCCGCGTCGGAAAGAAGGAGAGGTCTTCTCGAAGGCGGCGGCGGAGTCGACGCGATGGCTCGCGTGAGCGTCGACGCGATGGCTCGCGCGAGCGTCGCTGATACGAAAACCCGAAGTCGCGCTCGAAAGATCCGCGTGGTCGCTCGAGAACGCCACGGTGGTGATGGTTCTGGGGGTTCTGGGGGTTCAGAGGGTTCCCGAGAAGACGAAAACGACGACGAACTCGTATGGACGATCGTGTGGACGACCGTCGGATGTGCCATCTTCGTTACGTTCGTGGTCTCGGTGTGCGCGTGCGCGAACGCGTGCAGAGAGAGCGCGACGTTCAGGGGGGGTAGAAAAAAAAAACGAGGGCGGGGGCGGGGGTAGATAAAAATACAGGGTCGTCGGGGTCATTCATGAAATAAAGCACGCGCGTCGTTTGAACCGCATCTACGCCGCGGACATCGATGAAGAGAATCGTCGCTCCACCACCCCCTCACCGATGTCGCGGCGTCACGTGTCCTGACGTCGTCAACACCGGCGAAGCGCTCGTGTGCGCGCTGACGGGCGTGTGCGTGGGCGACGTCGTCATGGCGTCGTATGATTTCGCGTCGACGAGCTCTCTGTGCAGGGAGAGAAAAAGGAGAAGAGGCGACAGTCCCGAGGACGCCCCCGAGGACGCTCCCGAGGACTCCGCAGAGAATTCGTTCGAAAACGCGAAGGACGACGCTGACACAAGGCCTTCGTCGTCCACGTCGTGGGCGGCGAAACTCGTTTCAGACTCGAACCCCTGCGCGAATCGGAAACGCGGCTTCGCCTGCGCCGGCGCCGGCGCCGCCGACGTGTCGGATCCGCGTCGAGACGGAAACGACAGACGCGCGTCGTCTTCGATGGCGGATCTCGATAACACGAAGACGGAGAAGCTGTACGGCGAGTGTTACCGAGTGGTGGAGAAACTGTTCGGAAAATGCGAGGGGGTCACCGACGAGTGGAAAGACGCCGTGACGCTCAGGTGTCGCGACTGTCACGCCCTTTGCGTGTCCGCTCTTGGAAACACCGCCGCGTCAAAGTTGAAGAGCGATTACGGGTGCCTCGCCGCGCTCTACCTCATGCGCGAGGGGCTCGTCATCAAGGGCACGCGCGTGTGCGAGGTGGACGAGAAGGTCGCGGCGAACATTCCGTCGCTCAACGCCATGACTAAGTTCGGATTCCAAAAGAGCAAATACACGAGAGCCTATCGAACGCTAATGGACGCCATAGACAAGGCGCAGTACGCCGTGCCGCTGCACGAGTTGAAAATATAATAGACCATAATGTCCTCGTGCGATGTCATTTTTTTCCCGCCTTTTTTTTCATTTTTCCCGCCATTTTTCCATCCCAAAAATACACGGGTTTTTAAGGGCGGGCTCGCCCCCCATTTTTTTCATTCACACGCGGCGCGGGAAACTCTCTTTTTTTTTGTCAAAAAAAAATGGTTAACGATCAGGATCGGGCCGCGACACTCGCGCGGGGTCTTTTAAGGATGAAAGAACAGCACGTCACGGACGCCGGCATCGCGTATCCCCTCGCTGATTCCGAGAAGTATTGGCGCCTGCAGTGGCATAATCCTCCCTCCGGGCGATATCCCAGACTCGTGCACGACCAAGGTGGCATCGCGTTGGCCGCGCAAGACTTCACGAGGGACAGGCGCGACCAGGAACGGCACTGGTCTCGACTGTTCAGAACCATGATCGAACACGAAGGTGATCACGCGCCGACGTTCCAAGGTGTCGGTCCAATTCGCGAACGACTTCAGACCATTTTCGGAGAGGACCAGCGGGGCCAGCGGGGCCAGCGGGGGCAGCGGGGCCAGCGGGGCCAGCGGGGCCAGTGGGGCCAGCAGGCAGTGCGAGTCGTGCGGCCGCGCAGAAACGCCGCACCGATGGGCCAGACGCGAGACATCGTCGTAGTGGACTCGGACTCGGACGCGGACCTCGACGCGGGCATTGAAGCGATCTATGCCATTCTTCGGGACGTGGACGAACGAGATGAACAGCACGCGGCCGTCGCGCCCGCCGCGCCCGCCGCGTCCGTCGCGCCGCGCGTCCTACCGGATGCCACCGCCTTGAGGAACATGTCGGACGACGAATTCGTCGCGGCCCGCGACGAGGCGATGAGGACGGCGCGTCTCTTCGATTCGGAGCACACTCGTCGTCAGCGCGTGGAGTCACTGGTGGCCGACATAGAGGCCGACGCCAAGAGTCCGTTCAAGCATTTCATGTGCCCGATCACGCACGATATCATGATTGACCCGGTCATCGCGATGGACGGGTTCAACTACGAGCGCGTCGCGATCGAGAGGGTTATCAACGGACAAAGCACCTTTAAAAGCCCGAAGACCAGGGCGGTGGTTAACAGCGCCCCGCTCATTCCCAATAACGACCTCAAGGGTCAAATCCTGGAAAAGCTGGACACGATGGCGACGGGGGGGCCCAAATAATCATTTCGAGACTGTCTATGTGATGTATATATTCTGAATACAAATCACATCTCGTTCACGATGTCGACTCGAAATTATCGAAAATCTCTCCTGACGTGGTGTCTCGCGTGCGCGCTCGTCGCGGGGTTCGCCGTGGGTTCCGCGGTGGGGTCCGTGAACGAGTCAGTCGACGTATCGACGACCGATGTGACGTACCGCGTGATCATGGAGAACGACGACGGAAGCGACTTCGCCGACGCGTTCGCGAAAGCGTTTCTCAAGATATTGTCGTCCGATAAGAGAAGGAACGTGACGCGCCTCTCCGCGCCTCCCTCTCCACAGAGTCCTCCTCCGAATCCTTCGCCTCCGGGGTCACCCCCGTCACCACCGAGCCCTACCTTACCTTCGCCGCCTCCACTACCTCCGTCACCGAGTCCTCCACCACCTCCGTCGCCACCTCCACCACCTCCGAGTCCTCCACCACCTCCGAGTCCTCCACCACCTCCGAGTCCTCCACCACCTCCGGGTCCTCCACCACCTCCGAGTCCTCCACCATCCCCGAGTCCTTCACCACCTCCGAGTCCTCCACCACCTCCTTCGCCGCGGCCACCGCCACCGCCCCTTCCACCGCCACCACCCGGACCACATCCGCCCCGTCCTCCCCCGTCGCCAAGCCCGCCTCCCCCGTCGCCAAGCCCGCCTCCCCCGTCACCAAGCCCGCCTCCTCCGTCGCCAAGCCCGCCTCCTCCGTCGCCTAGTCCGCCTCCACCTTCGAGTCCTCCGCCCGATTTCGAGGTCGACGCGTTCGATCTGTCGGGGAACTCGACGTCCACGACCATCGTGTCTCCGCTCGAGTGTCGTCTATTTCCTTCCGTCACGAAATCACCGATCGTCGTGAGCGGTGTCGGCGACGGCCTGGAGGTGGACGCGTCGGTCTCCGTCGAGTCGAGCGCGGCGTCGACCACTCGTCGTCTTCTGGTGATCATCGAACCGTCGATCTCCATGCGTCTGAACGACGCGGACGTCGGCGCGGGTCCGATTTCCGTGAAAAATGAAGACGAGATTCGCATCGAGGTGTGCGCCGGAGACGAACACGCGACGACGATCGTCGCGATGTTGATCGTCGGCGCGGAGACCTCGACCGTGACCGTGACGACGACGAACGCCCCTCCGAGTCCTCCTCCTCTACCGAGTCCACCGCCTCCGAGTCCACCGCCTCCGAGTCCACCGCCTCCGAGTCCACCGCCTCCGAGTCCACCGCCTCCGAGTCCACCACCACCCCCCAGTCCTCCGCCTCCCAACCCGCCACCACCGCCGTTCCCCGTCGCCTCGTCGGGAAGGTACGACTTGCGCGCGGTCTCGTGGGGATCGGAAACCGGTCAAACTATCGCGGGGTGTCAATACGATACGAACGGTGCTCTTCTTGCGATTCAGGACGGAACCGTGTTCCGCGTGGTGGACACGCACGAGGGCGACGCCGAGGTCGATTTCAGGATATGGGGACACTACGGGGACTGTTACGCCACGGGACCCATAGGGATTCGACAGTGTTACGCCCCCGCCGTCGGCATGACGCGGCCTTCTGACCCTTATTGGTTCTACTCGACGCGTCTGGACGAAAGGACGTACGCGACCGTGTCGCACGCCGACTATTTCGACGGCTGGGGGGAAACGGGGGGGAACAAAATACGCACGGGAGGCAATTCGTTGGACGCGAACATCGTATTCCGTGTGATAGTTCAAGACGAGAACGCGAACGACGTCGTCATCGTTCCGGGGACGTTCACCGTGGTCTATACGCCCTTTTACGAACAGGAATTCGGATCCGGGTGGGCTCCCGGCACGACGTGTCACGCGACCGTGTCTCCACCACCCCCCTCTCTTCCTCCTCTCTCTCCGCCTCCGTCTCCGAGTCCACCGAGTCCGCCTCCGGCCGGACCTCCGGTCGGTCCTCTCTCGTGCACGCATGTGGGATGTTATTACGAGGGAAACGTCGTCCAATCCTTACAGGGGTTTTACGGGGAGTCATTCTATCCGACGCAAAACAACGCCGGGACGCGAGGATTTGTCGTGTGGTTTCGCGTGATAGACGGTGGCGCGGCGATCGCCGTTCCTTTCCAGTTCAGGTACAAGATTTACGGAGCCGCTGCGTACACGGAGTGGCAATCCGTGACCACCGCGGAGACGACGTACCCGAGTTTCGCATACAGGACGTTCGTCGTCAAGGCGGACGTGGCCCCGGCGTCGTACTTTTTCGATTTCAGGGAACTAGACATTAACGGGCAGGTGATAGCGACGTTGGCTCAACCTGTCTCCGTTTCCGCGTCGGGGAGCGATTGGACTGGGACGTAACCTCCGACAAAAAAACGAGTTTGCTTCAAGGGGGACTCGCCCCTTCTTTTTTTTTCATTCACACGTCGCGCGGGAAACTCTTGGCCCCGGCGGCCAACAGCGCTTTCACGACAGCCTCGTGACCGGATTCTGCGGCGTAATTAAGCGAGGTACCGCCGTAATTGTTTACCTGGTTCGCATTGGCCCCGGCGGCCAACAGCGTTTTCGCGACGGCCTCGTAACCCTTTTTTGCGGCGAGAATAAGCGAGGTATTGCCATCTTTGTTCGCCTGGTTCGCATTGGCCCCGGCGGCCAACAGCGCTTTCACGATGGCCTCGTGATCGTTTTTCGCGGCGTAATTAAGAGAGGTATTGCCCTTTTCGTTCGCCTGGTTTACGTTCGCCCCCGCCTTCAAGAGCGCTTTCACGATGGCCTCGTAACCGGATTCTGCGGCGAGAATAAGAGAGGTATTGCCCTTTTCGTTCGCCTGGTTTACGTTCGCCCCCGCCTTCAAGAGCGCTTTCACGACAGCCTCGTGACCGTATTTTGCGGCGAGAATAAGCGAGATATTGCCCTTGTCGTTCGTCTGATTCACGTCCGCCCCCGCCTTCAAGAGCGCTTTCACGATGGCCTCGTAACCGTAATATGTGGCGTAATTAAGAGAGGTATCGCCCTTTTTGTTCGCCTGGTTCACGTTCACCCCCGCCTTCAAGAGCGTTTGCAATACGACCTCGTCGTTTTTGCTCGCGGCGACGTGCACGGGACAAAGACCAGTCCTGAAATCAAAAGCCATGCTATAATCAATTTTTTGAAATCCATGTTTCTCGTAAAAATTCACCGCTTTATCAGTGGGAGACAACCGGACAAACTCTAACTGTTGATTGTCCGACTTAAGCTTCGTCAGCGCGAACGCCAGTAATCGTCCGCCCATCGTGGGTACTCCACTGCAGAGAAGGTGCACGAAAGCTTCTGTTGTAGACTGCATTTCTACCACCATGATGGACAGCATGACGACGCAGGCTCTTTTCGAGTGAGAAGAGCGCGCGAACGCGACGAAGACAAAATTTTTTGTATTATTTTCCATATGGAACGCGAGGTCTGAGCTGTACTCATCGAGTTCATTTCTACACAACAGAGGTTGCCAATTGAACCCCTTCGATTCTGATTTACGTGCCAAAATTTTCTTAACTTCTTCGTACTCCCACGATTCTTTATCGCAAGGACCGACGAATTGTATTTCGTTCGCCTCGATAGGATCTTTGATGGACAGTTTCCACCAGTCAGACGGGGAACACACGTCGTCATCGCCGGGAGAACTTTTTCGAAACTTGGCTCCCGACCGGGTCGTATGCTCCGATGTCGTGTCGACCGCGTCGCCGTTTCCCGGAGCCGTTACCAATTCAAAGGACATCTCGAAAAAACGACGAAGCTATTCCCGGAATCGATGTGTTCTTAAATACTAGCGCCTGTTTTGAAGGGAGTCTCAAACGTCGAGAAACTAGAGCGAGTCGCGAGTCTTCGCGAGGGTCCGAAACCTAGAAAACGTAATCTTTAATTAAAAACTTTTTTCACCGTTCACGTCGCGTGCGAGGTCGACATCGTCTCGCGCACGAGGTCTCGGGGGTACGCGCGACTCGTCGTCGCGGTCGCGGTCGCGGTCGTAGCGACGCAAGAGTCCGCGTGGTGGTACTTCGCGCGAGTCTCCGGGTCGTCGGGGTCGAGAAACAGACGCTCGCACCGTCTCGCGAACAGTCCGTCGTCGTTCGACGGGGCGTCGCTCGTCCCCTCGTCGATGTACGCCGGGAACTGCGGCAAGAGTCTGTCTCGCTCCACCTCGTGCGCGTTCATCATGAGTTGCGTCCTCCCCCTCTTGGCCAGCTTCTCGACGACGTCCGTGATGGACGCGTCCGCGTTCTCGAGACGCGTCAGAGAAAAGTAGACGGCGATGGAACCGTCCGCCGCCTCGGGGTCCTCCTTGCACACGACGACCGGGTGGTCCGGACACGTCACGGTCGTCAGTTCTTCCACCGCGGCGCGAGCGAGGGCGTCGGCGCCCTCCAGGTTGTACTTGACCGAATCTCCCGCGATGATCGACGCGAGGTTCTCCTGAAGGATCCGCGAGCCGCACTTGACGATCGTCTCGTTGTTCCTGACGTTCGGACGATTCGTCGCCTTCTGTTCGACGGGGAGTTTCGCGTACCGCCCGGCGGGTCGACCCCTCGACTCGTGCACGACCTCGTCGCACGCCTCGAGGTTCGGCCATCTGGACCGAACGGCGTTGACGACGATCCTGTGCGTGAGCGGGAAGATCGAATCCTCGAGCGAACTGAGGACGGCGAGACACAGGCGTTCGCCGGCGACGCTTCGTCGTTCCACCTCCGGGATTTTCGATATGATGTGATCGAAGGTCACGACGTTGATCCCCGAGGGTTCGACGCGCTGATACGTCTCGAACACGGCGATCATGCGCGTGAGCATGCGAAGTCTCTGTTGGGCGTGTTCGAGGAGATCGTTCTTGTCGGTGATGGACGTGACGCTCTCGACCTCGCGCACGAAAACGTCGACGATATCGTCCCACGCGCGCGTGCACGGCTCGCGTATGATGCCGCAGTGTTCGGCGGTCGCCACCACCAGGTGGAGACTGGCGTTGTCGCGGAGCGCGTGTATCCACCCGATGGTTCTCGGGTTACGGGTCTCGTTCTTCTCCTGCGTGAGTTTGGCGTCGGCGAACGTCACGCCGTCGGCCCTCTGAAACTGGAAACACGCCCGAAACATGATGCGGCGTTTGAACGCGGGGTTCAGGTCGATCGGAGAACGATTCATCCCCCCCAAGAAGACGCACTCGTTCGTTATGGCCTGTTCCTGAAGTCCTCGTCCCTTCGTCCCGTCCGCGTTGAGCACCTCGACGTTCCGCGAGTACGAGAGCGTGTCTTTTGTCAACATGGACTTCATCTGGCCGACGGCGTCCTGGCCCTCGCCCTTCGCTCCCGTCTTGTCCCCCGCGCCGAGGTACGACGCGGGAACTTCGTCCCACACGATGGCGATCTGGGCCTGGATCGTGTCGGGGTTCGTCGGGTCGCCGCCCGTCGTCTGGTCCGGGACCGCCCAGTTGAGGTTCGAGCGCGCGTCGAGGTCGTTGCAGAACGTCTTCTTGAGGGAGTCCTGCGTGCACTTCGACGTCATCGCCAGACAGTGTGATTTCCCGCTCCCGGGGGCGCCGTAGAGGACCGTGTGCGGACGTTTCCCGGGCCCTTTCCGTGCCGCGAAGCGAGAGTCGATGAGCATCTGGATGAACATCGAGTGGTGGCAGTAGAACCCGACCTCCTCGCTGAACTGGTACAGGTTCGCCAGGTAGTTCTGTTGGAGGTCGAGGTTCGAGAACGTCTCGAAAGGGACGTTCGTGATCGTGATGCCGTACGAACCGTCCGCGCGCTCGGACTCCGTGTCCGTCTCCCACAGTTCGATGACTCGACGCGCCGATTGCGAGATGTTCGACTGCCGATGAAAGATCGACTTGAACACGATGAGCGCGCGAGTCTGCCACTCGAGACGTCGAACGAAAGCCCGCTCGCGAGGCAGAGTCGCGATCTCCAGTTCGAGACGCGCGAGGTCTTTCGCGAGACGTTGACGCGTCGAGTCGAACGCCGACACGCCCCTGACCGGAACGCTCGTGTCGAGGGTGATTCCCGACGTCCTGCTCATCGAGCAATCGTCGGGGACGGGAACGAGGTCGGACCCTCTCGTGCGCCGTATGTCCGGGAGGGCGATCTGGGGGAAGTGACACGGCTGAAACTGCGTCGGAAGCACGCGAAAACTCAGGCCGGCGCACAGGTCGACGCACGTGCCGAGCCCGTCGACGTCGACGATGAACTCGTGAGGCATGCGATCGGCGTTGGGGGGTCC
>Ga0209223_10001454_pt1 | contig 25790 bp, 19 predicted proteins | sample COG_06_FD_184750 | JGI IMG/M metagenome (GOLD analysis project Ga0209223, IMG submission 184750) | Pelagic Microbial community sample from North Sea - COGITO 998_met_06 (SPAdes) (version 2) | ecosystem: Environmental > Aquatic > Marine > Neritic zone/Coastal water | place: Helgoland, sampling...
TTCAAGTCTTTCAACTCAATTGCGAGGACAATGTCAATACATTATCAAGGAATATTAAGCTACTTTGATAACAGAAGTACAAATGCTTCAGCAGAATCTTTTAACGCAAAGATTAAAGCTTTCAGAGCACAATTTAGAGGCGTGAGAAATATTCCATTCTTCCTTTTTAGACTAACAAATATTTTTGCTTAATTATGGAATCCCACAACTTTTACGACTGATCCTTTTAAATGGCTAAAATTTAAGTTGGATTTCGTGTAAATAAAAAAAACTCTCAAGATTTCTTGAGAGTTTTTTAGTAGCGTGATGCGGAATTGAACCGCAGACCTCCGGGTTATGAATCCGACGCTCTAACCATCTGAGCTACCACGCCATTTGCGGGTGCAAATATAGAATAAATTTGAGTTACTGCAAGGAAAAAATAAAAAAAATATCACCTTTTAAAATTATTTTTTTTTGTTGAAAAAATACCATACATTGTGAGCATAACACTAAGAAATATGAGTAAAATTAAATTTGAATTAGAGTTTCCAATTCATGCTTCACCAACAATGTTGTATCAGTACTTTTCTTCGCCATCTGCGTTGGGAGAATGGTTTGCTGATAATGTAAACTCAAGAGGGCCTATGTATACATTTATATGGGATGGTGCTGAGGAACAGGCAAAACGTTTGGTTGATAAAACGGATGAAAGAACTAGATATAAATGGGTAGAAGATGAAGATCCAGACTCTTATTTTGAGTTTAAAATTCAGATTGATGCCATCACAAAAGATGTTTCTTTAATTGTTACAGATTTTGCTGATGAAGATGAAATGGATGAAGCTAAATTACTTTGGGAAAATCAAATTGGAGATTTAAAATCAACAATCGGAGCCTAAACCAATTCTGATAAAAATATTAACGCTTTGAACTTCTGTTCAAGGCGTTTTTTTTGTTTAAATTTGTCGCTCTAAAAAATAGAATAATGGTCAATTATAACGGTGCACTTATAGAAAAAGAAACTTTTCATTTATCAAAAAACAATAGAGGCTTTGCTTATGGAGATTCTTTGTTTGAAACGATAAGAATTGAGAATGGGGAAATTTGCTTTTTAGAAGATCATTATTTTAGATTAATGGCTTCTATGCGTATGATACGTATGGAAATACCAATGAAGTTGACATTGGATTATTTGGAAAAACAAATTCTAAATTTGGTAAAGCTTGTTGGGGAAGAAGTTGTAACGAAAGTAAAATGTACTGTTTATAGAAAAGAAGGAGGTCTTTATACTCCTCAAACCAATGAAATTGAATTTCTTATTGAAGCTTTTGAAACTATTTCTGAGGTGAAATCTGCATATGAAATTGATCTTTATAAAGATCATTATGTAAACTCTGGATTGTTATCTACTTTAAAGTCTTCGAATAGATTGTTAAACGTAGTGGCAAGTATCTATGCAAAAGAGAATGATTTGCATGCCTGTGTTTTGATCAATGAGGATAAAAAATTAGTAGAAGCTACCAATGCAAATATCTTTTTAATAAAAGATGGAGTTATCAGAACGCCAAAATTATTAGATGGTTGTATAAAAGGGGTGGCTAGAAAGAAGATTATTGAGATTCTTGAAAAAGATGAGACTTTTGAGATACTAGAAGAGTCTATTTCTCCTTTTGATTTACAAAAAGCAGATGAGGTTTTTGTAACAAATGCAATTGTTGGGATTCAACCTGTAACAAAGTATCGTAAAAAGAATTTTGACACGAAAGTTGGTGAACGTATTGCCAAAGCCTTTAAAGCTTTGCCTAAAAATTAATTTAATTTAGGGTCGGAAGGTGCATTTGCCCAAAGCTTATATTTTCCGCCAATTTCTAGAAGATGATTTTTCCAGAAGGAGTTGTTTTTTTCTTTTAAAATATTTGGGTAGCTGTTTTCTATACAGAACCATGAGTTGGTGTCCATTTCATCCAAAAGTTGATTGGAAGCCCATCCTGAATATCCTAAGAAAAATCGAATACTACTATTATCTATTTTTTTGTCATTTAATAGATCTACTAAAGAGTCAAAATTCCCGCCCCAGTAAATTCCATTGCCAACTTCAATACTATTGGGAATATGTTCGGGTATTTGGTGTATGAAATACAAATTGTCTTGTTCTACGGGACCTCCTTGGTAAACGACAAAATCACAATCAATATCTGGTATCAAATCTCGAAGGGTGTAAGATAATGGCTTGTTGAGAATAAAACCAATAGAGCTGTCTTGCGAATGCTCGGTAAGTAAGACTACAGATCGATTAAATGAACTATCATTTAATATAGATGGTTCTGCAACTAAAAGTCTCCCTTTATGAGGTGCTAATGAGTCCATGTATATTTGGGTTTAGTTATGAAGATAGTGAAAATATGGTACAAAAAAAACTTCCTTGGAAAAACCAAGGAAGCTTTTGATAAGATATTTTCTTATAATTAGTTTACTGAGTCGCTTAATCCAGCTCCTGCTTTAAACTTAACGATGTTCTTAGCAGCGATTTGAATAGTAGCTCCAGTTTGAGGATTTCTACCTTCTCTAGCTTCTCTTTTAGATACTGACCAAGTTCCCCATCCTACTAAAGCAACTTTACCTCCACCTTTTAAAGTTTTAGTTACGTTGTCAGTTAAAGATTCTAATGCAGCTTTAGCAGCAGCTTTTGAGATTCCTGCGTCAGCAGCCATTTCACTAATTAATTCTGATTTGTTCATAATTATAGTTTTAAAATTAAAAATTGGTTTTATATTTTTTATTTTGTCTTAACAAATATAGCAGGAATAAGGGTTCGTGCAAGTCTTGTACCTAAAAATACCTCACTTTGTTAATAAAACAGGGGTGATTGTTAATAACACCTGTCTTTTTTATACTAATCCTTAACTTTTTTATCAGTTCTACATGGTTTTTGAGCCTGTTTTGAAGCTGTAACCATTCAATAAACTAGCTGAATCCATACGTTTCTTCCCTGATAACTGTAGGCTTAGGACTTTTAGATAGCCTTCTTGGGTCGCTATTTTTAGGGATTTTTTATCTGCTATTATGAAACCTACTTCATGGTTGTGTTGTTCAAATTCTTTCTCAACATCATAAATTTTTAATTTTGATTCTTTTGAGTCGTTTGTGAAATTCGTCCAAGCTGCAGGATATGGATTTAGCCCTCTAACAAGATTATAGATGTCATTTAATGGTTGGGTCCAATCTATTTTACAAGTTTCAGTATGGATTTTATAAGCTGCTTTTGTGATTTTTTCTGGTTGTACTGTTGTTGTTGCCTTGTCACTTTCAATAAGTTTTAAGGTGTCAATCACAAGGTCACTTCCTAGATGCATTAATTTATCATGTAAAACTCCTACAGTTTCATCTTCTGCGATGTCGGTTTCTTTTTGCAGAATGATTGCTCCAGTATCGATTTTATCATCCAAGAAAAATGTAGATACACCTGTTTTCCTTTCTCCATTAATTATAGCCCAATTGATGGGTGCCGCTCCTCTGTAGTCAGGTAATAAGGATGCATGCAGATTAAATGTCCCAAGTCGAGGCATGTTCCATACCGCTTCAGGCAACATTCTAAAGGCAACAATAATTTGTAGATCTGCATTTAAGGCTTTCAATTCTTCTAAAAATTTGTTATCCTTTAAATTGGTCGGTTGTAAAACTGGCAATTCATTTTTAATGGCAAATTTCTTTACAGCAGATTTATTTAGTTTTCTTCCTCTTCCCGCAGGTCTGTCGGGTGCAGTAATAACACCTACTATATTATAAGTCTCTTTTAGTAATTTGTCTATTATGGCTACTGCAAAATCTGGAGTACCCATAAAAACGATTTTTAAATCTTTCATGTTGTGAATTGTTAGAATGTTGTATTTCTAAAGTTGCAAATATAAAGTACTAATGGAAAATAGGTGGTGGTAAAGCTTATTGTTTTTTCGAAAGAAAATATTCTCCAAACTCATTTCGTTGAATCAATTCGTTCTCTAGTAATATTGATAGGGTGTTTAAAATTTCAATTTCTTGGTACTGGGATAGTTTTAAAACCATCACTCTTGAAGACAGTTGGTGGTTTGAATTGAGGAGGGTGAAAATTTGTTGCTTGAGGTTTTTTTCAGGAGATTTTTGTTTCTGGGCTAAACAGACATCACAGATTCCACATTTTTCAGATTTTTTTTCTTTAAAATAGTTGAGTAGCTGCACACTTCTACACGTATTTTTGTTATCAACAAAATCTGCCATTGCAGAAGCTTTAAAATCTTTATTATGTTGTAGTCTTGTTAGTGCTTTTGCTATACTGTTTATGGTTCTGTCATCATCTCTAGGAACTAGAAATTTTAAATTCGCCGCTTTGCTAGCTGGGAAATATTTGATGATTCCATCTTTTTCAAGTTTTTCAAAGTTTTTTAGGACTTGTCCTACGGGGATATTTAGTTTTTTAGCCAGGTTGAATTCATTTACTTGGACAGTGTTTTCAAATATTCCTCCAAACGATCTTAGGATGGAAGTAATAAAATCATCTAGCGAAGGGTATTGCTGAGAATAGTTTAGTACGGAATCACTAGAAGTGATAAATTTTACACTCGTTCTTTTTTGTAATCCCTCGGTAAAGGAAACTATTTGGTGGGTGGCTAAAGTTTTTAGCGCATTGTATGTTTTGGTATAAGGCAGTTTGTAGCTGTTACAAAATTTATTGATTTCAAAACTGAACTCTTCTGAAGGCAATTCTCCCAAGGAAACCGTGTAGAATTGGTTCAGTTGAAAATATGTTTTTTTCAAAAATTCAATGGTAACTTCTTGCTCTTTATGATGGGTCTTAAAAAGCTCAATGTCATTTTTTTGTAGGAGCATTACAGCAAATGCTTTCTTGCCATCTCTTCCCGCTCTTCCGGCTTCTTGTAAATAATTTTCAATGCTATTCGGGATTTTTAAATGTATCACCACCCGAATGTTGGGTTTGTCAATTCCCATTCCAAAAGCATTGGTGGCGACTATCGTTGGGGTTTTCTCAGTAAACCAACTAGTATAGGCTTCTTGTTTTTCTTGATTGCTTAAACCACCATGGTAAAAGGTAGTTTTAAATCCTTCATTATTTAAAAGCGTACTTATTTTTTTAGTCTCATTTCTCGTACTTGTGTAGATAATTGTAGGAGCCTTAATTTTGGTAAGGATTTGTTTTATCTTAAATATTTTATCTTCAACTTCAAATATCTGATAGGCTAAATTTTCTCTTTTGAATGATTTTTGAAAAATCTCAGGGGAGTCAATTTCTAATTGTTCTGACATGTCCTTCAAAACTTTTGGCGTAGCCGATGCTGTTAAGGCAATTGTATTGGCGTTCGGACATAATTCTTTGAGTATTTGAAGTTCTAGATAGGAAGGTCTAAAATCATGTCCCCATTCAGAGATACAGTGAGCTTCGTCAATCGCAACTAAAGAAATATTTAGTTGTTTTGTTTTCTCTTGAATAAAAGCAGTTTGTAGTTTTTCAGGAGAGAGGTATAAAAATTTTATATTGTTAAATTGAATGTTGTCAAAAAGAATAATAGTGTCGTTTTGCGACATCGGTTTATTTAAGGCAACCGCTTTTATTTTTTTTCTTTGCAGACTTTCTACTTGGTCTTGCATTAGGGCAAGTAAGGGAGAAATCACCAAACAGACCCCTTCCTGTGCTAAAGCAGGGACTTGGTAGCAAATGGATTTCCCACCACCTGTTGGAAGTAATGCAATGCAATTTTTTTTAGCCAAAACAGTCGAAACTATTTCTTCTTGCAAAGGTCTAAAAGAATCAAAACCCCAATATTTTTTTAATATGTCTTTCGCTGTACTCAGTAGAAATCAGGTTTAAATTAAAAATACAAAAGTTTTTTTTAATGGATGTTTTTAAGAATGAAATCTGTTCTATCATCAATACTTCCAAAAGGGATTTCGATAACAGAATATCCTTCTTTTTGGTAGCTTTTTACAAGTTCATTGTTGATTTTTTTAGCTTCTTCAAATGATTCGTAGCGTTCATTATCAGTGGTGTGAATCTCTTTCCAGGGAGGGCAGATAAAAACTAGGTTGTATTTATTTTTTGAAAGAAAATTTTCAAAATCTATAGTGTGGTTTGAGTTGGCGAAATTTAAATATGCAATGATGTCAATGACACTTCTGTCAAAGAATATATTTTCAGTTGCTGTTTTTTCTGCATCAAAAAATTGTTGTATTCTTTTTTCTAAAAGAATTTCGCTGAATAAAATTGGGGAGGATACAAATAAATGTTCAATTCCTTTTTCCCTGGCTTCTAAAATAACCTCCCTAGAAATTTCTTCCATGCATGGGTAGCCTTTTTTTAAAAGAGCTTTGATAATAGTAGATTTACCGGTACTCGGTCCTCCGGTAATAATAATTTTTTTCTGCATGCTACAAACATACTATTTTTAGCGTTGAATCGTTACTTAAGGGAGCTTCAATCTGGGTATTGAGTCGGAATAAAATAAACAAAATCAACATTTCACAAGTCGTTGATTATATGTAATTTTGTGTTCTTGAAAATTAGAATAGAATACGTTTAGAAAAAATAACAATAATGAGTAAGCAATCAGAGTTTTACGATAAGTTAAAAGAGAGTTTAGATAATTCATCAACCTATCCATCAAAATATCTTTTTAAGTTTATAGTTCCTACCACCAAAAACCAATTGAAAGAGGTGAAAGATATATTTGATTTACCTGGGGTTGTAATCAATACAAAGGCTTCAAAAACAAATAAATACATCAGTGTTTCAATTACAAAAGTGGTGAAAAGTTCTGATGAGATTATTGCCAAATATAAAGAAGTAGCCGGTATAGAGGGAATTATTTCTTTATGATACTTTTAACACAGAAAGACATAACCATAGAATAACTTGCAAGATTGAATATAGAATAGGCCTAACCCTATTGTTTTAAAATATGAAAAACCATATGCTTAAGAAAATCAAAACCATCGCCTTTTTTTTATTGATAGGATCTGCTGTTGTAGCGCAGAAAAGTAGAGATAAAGTTTTATTAAAAATTGATAAAGAAAAAGTATATGCTTCTGAATTTAAACGTTTGTTCGGGAAAAATAAAAATTTAAAAATACAAGGAGAAGCTCCGAGTATTGAGGATGATGTTCAGCTTTTTGTTGACTATAAATTAAAGTTGATAGAGGCGGAAGAGCTTCAAATGGATACGGTTTCTTCCTATATAGAAGAAGTGGCTCGTTATAGAAATCAACTGGTATTGCCTTATTTAAATGATGATAGTTTGTTAGATAGTCTTGTTTTAGAGGCTTATGATAGAACTTTAAGAGAGGTAAGAGCAAGTCATATTTTAATTCGCGTTGATAAAAATGCAACAGATACAGTAGCTGCTTATGAAAAAATTACTGCCATAAGACAAAGTATCATTGATGGAGCGGATTTTGATGCTGTCGCAAAAGAAAAATCTGAAGATCCAAGTGCAAAGAATAACGCGGGAGATTTAGGATATTTTTCTGCTTTTAGAATGGTGTATCCTTTTGAAAGTGCTGCTTTTAATACTCCTAAAGGTGAGGTTTCAGAAGTGTTTAGAACTCAGTTTGGGTATCATTTCTTAAAAGTTGTTGATGTTAGAGAATCTATGGGAGAGATGGAAGTGGCTCATATCATGATTAGAGATACAACAGCACCGGGAACCTCTACTATAAATAAAGTATACAAAGAATTAGTGTCTGGAGCTAGTTTTGAAGAATTGGCTAAAAAATATTCTGATGATAAAAGATCTTCGGTAAATGGTGGGAAATTGAATAGATTTGGCGTTGGTTCATTGCCTCCTCCTTTCGGAGAAATTAGTTTTGCATTGACTCCTGAAAATAAATATTCAGAGCCTTTTAAAACAGCTTTTGGATGGCATATCGTAAAATACTTAAATCATTATCCAGTGAGTAGTTTTGAAGATGTTAAGGAAGAATTGCTTCAGAAAACAAAAAAAGACAACAGGTCAAAAACATTGTCAAATCCTGTAGTCTTAAGATTAAAGAAAGAATATACAATTGAAATAAATGAATCTGCAAAAAAGGAATTTGAGAATCCTAGTTTTGAGGTTGTTGATTCTTTGAATACTTGGTTGGTTAAAATCCAACAAGATACCTTGACGCAAAAGGACTTTTCTAATTATATTATGAATAGGAGAGATAAAACAGCGATGCAAAATTTTAATCCTTATTTGGATCAAGAAATTTTGGAATATTACAAGGTGAATTTAGAGGAAACAGATGAAGAGTTTAAAAACTTGTTCCAAGAATATAAAAATGGACTTTTATTATTTGACTTAATGAAAGAAAAAATTTGGGATGCTGCTCAAAATGATTCCATCGGACTACAGAAGTTTTATGCTTCTCATAAAACAGATTATATAAAGCCGGAATCTTTTAAAACAGTTGTGGTGAGTACTAAAATTACCGAGCAGGTAGAGGCTTTGAAAGAATTGGTTTCTGATTCAGATTCAATCTCAATGGTTACTAGGGCTGTTGCGAAGAAAGAAGGGGTTTTGATTAAATCAGGTTATTTTGAAAAGACGAATGGTATTTTTCCTGAAAATGTGAATTTGGTTGTTGGTGAAACAAATGTATATCAACAAGATGGTTATTCGGTAATTATTAAGGTGTTTGAAAAGGAAGAGGCCGTTCAGCAAGAATTTGATAATATAAAAGGGAAGGTAATTAGTGACTTTCAGAATAAAATTCAAGAAGATTGGTTGGCAAGTTTAAGAGCGAAGCACAAAGTAAAAGTTTATAAAAGGACCGTTAAAAAATTAGCTTCTGAAATGGAGATTTATAGTGAATAAATATATTTTTTACATATCGTTATGTGTTGCTTTTTCTAGTTGTGAAATGTTTCCTTCTAAAGAAAAGAAAAAAGATTCTAAGCTGATCGCTAAGGTGTATAACCATAAGTTGTATCAAGAGGATTTAGAATTGGTTTTTCCAAAAGATGTTGCCAGTAAAGACAGTGCAGAGGTTGCAAATAATTTAATTTTATCATGGGCTAGGAAAAAATTACTTTTGCAAAAAGCTGAGGTAAACATGCCAAGCCAAAATGAAGAGTTGGATTTATTGGTGGAGCGATATCGAGAGGATTTGTTTATCAATTCTTTTAAAAAAGCTTTAGTTGTAAAAGAATTGGATACGGTAGTTTCTCATAAGGATTTGAAAAAATATTATGAGGAAAATAAAGAGAGTTTTAAAATCAACGAAGAGTTGGTTAAGTTTAGGTATATCGCCTTGAAACCAACGGACAGGAATAGGGCTAAATACAAACGTTTGCTTTTGTCAAAATCGATGAATGATCTTTTTATTCTTGACGAGCAAATCGATAAAATGGAATCGGCATTTTTAAGCGATTCCTTATGGTTTCGATATAAAGATATGCAAAGAAAATTACCGGTTTTAAAAAAATATAGCAAGCCTTATGTTTTAAAACCAAATAAATTCATTGCTAAAAGCCATGAAGGAGATTTGTATTATGTTTATATAAAGGATGTTGTGAATAGAAATGAAATTGCTCCTTTGCGTTATATTTCTAAAACAATAAAGCAAATGGTGGTGCAGCAACGTAAGTTGCAGATGATTCATAAAGTAGAGGAAGTATTGGTGGATGATGCCATGAAAAACAAACAATTTGAAATTTATTAAGATGACAAAAAAAATATTATCACTTTTACCAATACTTTTTTGTATGCTAGTTTTACAGGCACAAAAAATTAAAGTGGATGGTGTCGCTGTTGTGGTAGGAGAAAATATCGTGCTAGAGTCAGATGTTGCTAAATTTAAGCAAGAGGTTTACAATAATAGTGAAGGAAAAATCACCATGTCTGATTGCGAAATGCTTGAGCAAATTATGTTGCAGAAGTTGTTGGCGCACCATGCTGTTGTAGATAGTGTAATTGTTTCTGATGCTGAAATTGAATCGGGTGTGGAAAGAAATATTGCTTATTTGAAACAACAATTGGGTTCTATAGAAAAGGTTTACAAGATGTATGGTTTTGATGATGAGGATGATTTGAGAAAAGAATTGCTCCGTATCGAAAGAGAAAATACCTTGATTCAAAGAGAAAAGCAAAACGTAGTGTCTGAGATCAATGTAACACCAGAAGAAGTTCGTGTTTATTTTAGAAGTTTAGAGTCACAGAATAATTTACCAGAATTTGGTGCAGAGATTGAGATGGCTCAGATTGTGATGCATGTAAAACCTTCAGAAAAAGAGAATCAAGAAGTTATTGAGAAATTAAAAGGAATTCGTCAAGATATTTTAAATGGTTCTAGTATGCGTATGAAAGCCGTTTTGTATTCTGAGGATCCTGGGGTAACACAAAATGGTGGTAAGTATACATTGACTAGAGAAAGTCAGTTTGTAAAAGAGTTTAAAGAAGTTGCTTTTAGTTTGGATGAAGGTGAGGTTTCAGAACCTTTTAAGTCGGATTTCGGATACCATATCATCCATTTAGAAAAAATTAAAGGTCAAGAGTTAGATGTACGTCACATTCTAATTCAACCAAAGGTGACACAAGAAAAGTTGAAGGAAGCTGAAGAAAAGATTACTCAAATAAGGGATAGTATTCTTGCAGATGAACTTACTTTTGAGAAAGCGGTTATAAAGTATTCTCAGGACAAAGGAACTCGTCAGAACAAAGGAATTATTATCAACCCTCAAACCAATGATGCTAATTTTGAGTTGACCCGAATGGATCCTAGTTTGTATGGTAGAGTTAGTTCTTTAAGTGTAGGCGATATTACAGAGCCGTTTTATGATGAAACGAGAGAAGGGTTAAAAATGTTTAAGTTAATTGTCTTAAGAGAAAAGAGAGAAGCTCATACGGCTGATTTTACAAGAGATTATGTGAAGATTCAACAAATGACTCTTCAGAAAAAGCAAGAAGATGCCATGGAGAAATGGTACAATGATCATGTGGTTGAGACCTTTGTAAAGATAAATGAAAGCAATAAGAGTTGTGATTATAAATATCTTTGGGGACAAGAATTATAAAAAAAAGAGAGCTAATTAGCTCTCTTTTTTTTGTTAGTCTTTTTCAAAAAAACTAAAAACATTTCCACCATATCTTTTCTCATAAGAGAAATTAGGATGGTCATTTAGTTTTGTCTGTTTGGAGTGCTCAATAATTAATAGACCTTCTTCATTAAGTAAATCCTTTTCAAAAATAATAGTAGCAATTTTTGAAAAATCTTCATCAGAAAAATTATAAGGTGGGTCTGCAAAAATGATATCTGCCTGAATTTTTGTTTTGTCAATAAATTTATAAACATCACTTTTGATGGTGTTGATATCAAAATCAAATTCTTTACATACTTCATTGATGTATTTGATGCAACCATAATGCTTGTCTACCGAAGTTATCTTTTGAGTCCCTCTAGAGGCAAATTCAAAACTAATATTTCCAGTACCGCTAAAAAGATCTAAAACTTCTAAATCTTCAAAATAATAAGTATTGTTAAGAATATTAAAAAGGGATTCTTTTGCCATGTCCGTTGTTGGACGAACCGGTAGGTTTTTAGGAGCGCTAAGGCGTCTTCCTTTATGCTTTCCAGAAATGATTCTCATTGTGTATAAAGTCTGTTAAATATGACTGTTTAGTTAAAAAGTATAGCGTTTGCATGTTTGGGCAAACTTTGAAACTCTTCTCTATTGGATAAAGCATTGGCTTCATAAAAAGAGATATGTCTGATATAAGTGTAAAGAATAGAGTATAATTCTGACTCTTTTTCAATATCACCCATCAATACCAGTTGCAATGTTTCTGGGTCAAGTTTTAATTGTTCTGCTGTAAAAAGTATATAATAAATAAAATCTTCAGCAGTTTGAAATTCAAATCTAGTCACAACTTGAAGCTGGTTTTGTTTGAAAGCTACTAATTCAAAGTTTTTATTATTTACTTGAATGTGAATTTTATCAGAAGCAGCTGTCACGTCTCCTTTAGAAGTGATTTCAATAAGTTTTGTAAAACTATGGAAATACTCAAAAGAGCCATAAATATTGAATAAGAAATTATTGATATTTACAAACGGAATATACACGGTATTTCTTTTTTCTGCTGTATCGAAGCAAATAAAATCAATTGGTAAAACCTTTACAGTATGTTCTAGGTAGTCTTTTAAATTATCTTCATGAAACAGTTCATCAGGTACCAGAGTTGCCAACTCATTTTGGTGAACAACTTCGACTTTTTTGTAATCTTGACAAAGAAATTCATTTTGATCAAAAATAGTTTCAATTTCCTTGAGGTGAGTCTCTGGTGTAAGTACTTTTTGCTCAAATTCAAAACGTTGAAAAACAAGCGGTTGTTTGTCAGGTAGCGTATAGACACAAAAAGAAAATCCATCCAAATTAATTTGGATGGACAATTGAGTTTCTTTTAAATCAGTATTTTCAACTGATTTAGAAATTATGTTATTTAGCCTTTTTGTCATAAAAAGGAGGCCAGTTTCCGTTTGAGTTAACTTCTTCTAAAGAACCTACAGATAAAAATGGACCTTTTACCTCATCTCCACCAATAGCTTCTTTTTCTTGTCTTACTAAGTGAGGATCTAATCCTTCTAAAATTACTGCTTTATCAACTTTGGCAATAAATACAGGAACTTCTAGTCCAGCTACTTTAGTAATGTATCCTACAGTGATTGTGAATTCTTCATTCGTATCAGGTACTTCAAGCATCTGAGTATAGTCTCTTCCTTTGAAGACTGTTTCTTTTACAGATTCGTATCCTGTTGTATCAGTTACTTTCTCTTCAACTTCCACCATAATAGGTTGCCATTTGGTTCCTTTGTTAACCTGCTTGATTTCGTTGTGAGTATTTGTAATAGCAAATTCTGCTGAGTCTAAAAACTTGATTAGTTTTTCTCCGTTTCTTTCGAATTTTCCTGTAATTGTTTTGTGTGCATCTTGTGCATCACGAATCATTCTTAAATTCTCAATTACTTTTGCGTATCTAACCTTCTTTTCAACGTTGAAACGAATAGGTCCCATAATACTATCATAGATAGAATAACCTAAATATCCTGCTAAACCAAGTAGTACTATTGAAACAAGCCACTGAAGTTTTAAAGGAATGAATTTCATAATAAGGATAGCTAACAAAACTGCTACTGCAATCCCTGCAATTAAAGTAATTATCATTGTGATTTAAGTTTTAAAAATTGAATTAGACAAATCTACAATTTTTTTTGAACCATAAAAATTTTTAAAGACAAATCAATCCCTATCTTTGCTTTTTTTTGACCCTATGATTAAAACCTCTTCCAATTTTTATAAAGAATTGATAAAAACGTTTCCTTTTGAGGCTACAAGTACTCAAAATGAGCTGTTAATGATGTTGTCAGAATTTCTTTTCTCAAAAGATTCTGACGCTGTTTTTTTATTAAAAGGATATGCAGGAACCGGGAAAACATCTACCATCAGTACTTTGGTAATTAATTTATGGAAAATAGGTCAAAAACCGGTTTTACTGGCTCCTACAGGTAGAGCGGCAAAAGTGATTTCTTTGTATTCAAAAAAACAAGCTTTTACCATTCATAAAAAAATTTATCATCCTAAAAAAACTTCGAATGGTGGAGTAGAGTTTACAAGACAAGTTAATAAGCATACCAACACAGTGTTTTTTGTAGATGAAGCTTCTATGGTGCCAGATGCTCCTAGTAATTCAAAATTGTTTGACAATGGTTCTTTGCTTGATGATTTAATGAATTATGTGTATTCTGGCAAAAATTGTAAGATGATTTTGATTGGTGATACTGCTCAATTACCACCTGTGAAATTAGAAGTAAGTCCTGCGTTGAATGAGGATAATTTAAGTTTTCATTATAACAAATCTGTTTCTTTGATAGAATTGGATGAAGTGATGCGTCAGCATAAAAATTCGGGAATTTTGGTAAACGCAACAGAGTTAAGAATGTTTATTAGCAATGATAGTTTTGCTGATTTTCAGTTCAATTTAGAATACCCCGATGTATTGCGTTTGGTGGATAGTTATGATATTCAGGATGCGATTCACACGGCATACGACCAACATGGGATTGATGAAACTGCTATAGTGGTTAGGTCAAATAAAAGGGCCAATCAATACAATCAACAAATTCGAACGAGAATTTTAGACAAAGAAAATGAAATCTCTGTGGGTGATCATATTATTGCAGTAAAAAACAATTATTTCTGGCTGAAAGATTCCGCAGAAATTAGTTTTTTGGCCAATGGAGATACTTTTGAGGTGTTAGAGATATTTAATACCAAAGAGTTGTATGGTTTTCGTTTCGCAGAAGTTAAAATTCGTTTGATAGATTATCCATCTCATCCGCCTGTTGAGACTGTTTTGTTGTTGGATACTTTGATGTCTGAAAGTCCATCTTTGTCTTATGAGGAGTCGAATAGGTTGTACCAAGAGGTTGGAAAAGATTATGCGGATATTAAATCAAAATATAAAAAACTCTTAGAGATCAAGCAGAACAAATATTTTAATGCCATTCAGGTAAAATATTCTTATGCAATGACCTGTCATAAATCCCAAGGTGGACAATGGGATACGGTTTTTATTGAAAAGCCATATTTGCCAGATGGTCAGAGTGTTGATTATTGGAGGTGGTTGTATACGGCAATTACAAGAGCAAAATCTAAATTATATCTTTTAGGTTTTCAGAACGAAGATATAGAAGAGTTTTAGTTAAATTTATAGGATATTTGTATGCTTCCATAAGTGTTCATGGTTTCCTCTATTGCTTCTGTTTTTTTAGAATATTTGATGATAGAATAGGAAAGGTCAAATCTTTTTATCGAATATCTCAAACCGAATTCCAATTGATAAATAAAGGAATTGATCCCATAGGTAATTGGACTGTTGTCATTAAATAAACTTCCTTGAATAGTTGCATTGTAAAGTGCATATCCTAGTTGAGGTTTGATAAATAAAAACAACTCATTTTTTTGGTTTTTGTCTATGTCATTCAAATTACTAGCAAAAAGACTGCTATTTGAATACTTGTTTAAGGGACGATTGAATAAATTAATTCTGCTGTAAATATTGGTGTTCAATTCTGAAAAAATAGTTCCAAGTTTGAAAGAGATGGTAGAGGTGAAGTCAATTCTCTTTTGTTCTTTTTTGCTAAATGGCTTTATAAATAAAAATTCCATTCCAATACCCAAAGTATTTTCAATTTGGTACTGCCATCCTTCTGCAGGAGAAAACCCATATATATTATGGATGATATTCTGAAGATCTTGAGCCATCGCATCAGGTCCTAAAACTCCTAATTCAAAAGAGGATTTTAAACCGAAGTTTTTATCGGAAAAGAATAATTGACTGTAGTTGATAAAAGCATAACCTGCATAGGGACGATCTATTGCTTCTGGAAAATGTGAATTTGCAAATTGAGGCGTATACATTTGCTGACCGATTCTAAACTCATGAATCTTTTTTATTGTCGATTTTGTTCCGAGGTATCTAAAATATAAAAAGGTTCCATTTGTATAATAACGATCATAATAGGTAGAAGTGTAAAGATCATTATCACTGATCAATCCAAATTCTTTAGAAAAAGATTTTTGAGCACATGTTTCCTCAGTATTCAAAAAAGAAAGGATCAGGAAGATAATAAATAAGAAAAATTGGTTTTTCAAATAAGTGCGGCTTTTAAAAGGATAAGATAGTAAAAAAAACAAAAAAGCTCTGATTTAGAAATCAGAGCTTTTTTACTAACCAAACTTAATTTATGAAATGAAAGGTAACCACTCCCTTCGAAAAGGATATGACAATTACCGTGCCAAAAAATAAATTTAGTTGATGTGTTTTTGAGCTTTGTATGAAGAACGTACCAAAGCGCTGCTTTCAACGTGTTTAAAACCAAGCTCTAAACCTATAGTTTCGTATTTTTTAAATTGTTCTGGTGTGATGAATTCTTTTACAGGTAGATGTTTTTTACTTGGTTGTAAATATTGACCAATGGTAACCACATCTACTTTTGCTTTTGCTAAATCATGCAAAGTTTCAATTACTTCGTCTTCAGTTTCTCCCAATCCTAACATGATACCAGATTTGGTTCTTCTCTGACCATTGTCTTTTAGATATTTTAGAACTTCCAAACTACGATCGTATTTTGCTTGAATACGTACTTCACGAGTCAATCTTCTTACCGTTTCTAAATTATGAGAAATAACTTCTGGTGCCGCTCTTAACAAACGATCGATATTTTTTTCGATTCCTTGAAAATCTGGAATCAATGTTTCAAGTGTCGTGTTTGGATTAGCTCTTCTAATCGCCTGAATTGTTTCTTCCCAAATAATGGAACCACCATCTTTTAAATCATCTCTATCTACCGAAGTAATCACAGCGTGTTTAATTTTCATGATTTTAATAGATCGTGCAACTTTTTCTGGTTCGTCCCATTCTACAGTTTCAGGTCGCCCCGTCTTTACACCGCAAAAACCACAAGATCTTGTGCATATATTTCCTAGAATCATAAAGGTGGCTGTACCCTCTCCCCAGCATTCTCCCATATTAGGACAGCTTCCACTGGCACATATGGTATTCAGTTTGTATTTGTCAACCAATCCTCTTAGTTCCGTGTATTTTTTTCCAACCGGAAGTTTTACGCGCAACCATTTTGGCTTGGTAACTTTATTTTCTTTAATTCCTTCTTCTGACATAACCTGTTGTTTTAGGTGCATGCAAAGTTACAAATAAAGTCGTTCAATTGTTTATGTAAATATTTTAAAAATAGCAATACACATCTACCAGATTGAAGATAGAATTCTATTACATTTTGAATTTAATATACAGCAACTTTTTTAGAGACGGTCCCTTTAGATGTTTTTAGTTTTATAATATAGATGCCCGGTGCCATTTCTTTGGTGTCGATTTCAAGATTTTCTTTTTTGTGTTTAATAAGTGTTCCGAGCGAATTTATAACACTTAGTTCAAAAATTTCAATATCATTAGGTGTTGAAATTGTTATATTTTCATTTCTTTTGTCAAATTGTATGCGAACGTTCTCTGCATAGGTTTGTTTGTCAGATAAACTTTGGTTATTCTTGAATACGATTGAAAAACGATCAGAATATTTCCCTTTGTCTAGTGTCAGGGTAGTGCGATTTTCATTTTCCAGAGGTGTTATCATCTCTGTTAAATTGTCCTTCAAGAAAACCGGATAATCTATGTTAATGGTCTCATCTATCATAAGGTAGGCATTTCCTGTGTAATTCATAGAGATGGTTAGAGGAACCTCTAGGTCAGAAGAAATTTCTTGAATTCCTGCAATAGCATAGGCTTGTCTATCACCATTGAATTGGAAATATGCATCGGTTCCATCCAAATCAAATACTTGACTGTCATATCCTTCTTCTTGGCCAAAAGTATTTCCTTCTTTAAATGATACTGCAATTTGTCTGTGTAAATCAAACCCATCGTCATTATTGTATTCAAACCCAAGTTTTAGAACAGGCAATGCATCATTTTGAGATTTTGATTTTTTATTTTTCCCTTTGAAAAAATAGGAATCACTATTTCCAACAGGCCTATGTGTGCTTGGTTGTCTTTGCGAGTTTTTGAATGTAATGGTTCCCCCATTTGATCCGGCTTTGAAGAAGAAACCTTGAGCAACAGGTATGTATCTTCCAGGTGCTCTGTAGGTCGCATCTCCTAAACCACCAGTATTGTCAATAGGAGTTGTTGCTGCTGTTCCTGCGCTTGCATTTCTAACACCATAACCTCCTATATATTGATTTTGGCTATGATTTCCTCCATCTCCTGTGTGTTCCCAGAAGTATAAAGTAGAAATGACATCGGAGTTATCTGCGAAAAACTGATCGGCGTCTAATGGTGATGGATAAGGATTACCTAGTAAGGAGTTGTGTCCCGGACTAATGGTAGTTGTATAGTCACCATCATGAGGAGTACCAACAAAGGTGTAGTTCTGAGGAGCACCGGGTCCTTTTAAAATAAAGGCTTCACCAGCATCAAAAGAACCTGTTTCTTTTTGTTGAATCCAGGAAGTTCCTGTCAATCCATTTACATAACTGTAGATCCAATAGTTTGCAATGGTTAGTGGATTTCCTCCAGAGGCAACGCTACCGTTTAATGAATTGTAATTACCGTTGTAAGACTGAAAGTTAATTTCGTCAGGAGTAGAGGTAGTGGTTAATGCTGTTGTTCCGTCTTTCAAAACATCACCAACCGTAAATGTACTAGACTGTCCTAGGGAAGAAACAGGTGAACTAAGGTGATTAAATCTATAAACGGTTGCTGCTGTTGCAGTTTGTTCAATATAAAACTTTCCATTTCCTGTCACTTTTGAGCTTCCAGTATGTGTTTGGATCAATTGAGCATCTCCCAACATTCTTAGTTCTCCATCTAATTGTAATTCGTCAGCTATTTGAAGATATAAATTCGTATCAACACTTAAGATAGAGCCAGGTTTTACCCATAGACATCCAATTTCAACATTTTCTGTAAGAATAGCATCCGCACCGCCATTACTATCGATAGTAACCAACTGCGTATTATCAGTGTTGTTAGGCGCTCCAGTTGTTGTATTGGAAGAACCTCCGTCCCAAGCACCCAAATTACCATTTGCAGCTCCATCCCAAGTGATACCACTCACTTCGGTAAAGGTGAAATATTTAGTTCCATCAAAGTCAAAAGTTCCTGTAAGTTGATTGATTCCATCTATATTCTCACTGGTAAGTGATATAAATTCAACATTGTTGGTTAGTGCTTCATTGTCTGCTACTTTTATGGCTATTTGAATACTCGGACTTGTATCAAGGTCAGTTCTAATATCAGATTCAGGAGCTGCTATCTGCACCGTACCAACAGATCCTGTTTCTACAATTTTCCATATCCGATTAAGAATCTGCGAAGAGCTACACAAAACGGAAGTTGCGGTTGTTTTTCCTGTGGCGTTGTTGTTCCCCCAAACTAAAAAGTCTTTATCAGTGCCAAAATCATTGCCGTTAGAGGCATTGTTCACTGCGACTGTGCCTAAACCAATCGTTACCAAAGCATCAGCGTTGATTGATTTAGATTGTTTTTGCTCAAGGTTTCTTGTTTCATCCAATCCTATCCCTGCAATATCATTATGATAAGCAGAATTATTGTCATAGTTCCACACTTTGGTAAGGCCATTGGATAATATATAATCACCTTCAGTTATAGATCCATTATTATCAGTGTCATCAAGGGTGATTCCATATTTTATGGCTAAATAGGATTGGGTGCTCTGTTGCTGCGTTGCCGATGGTGAATCTGCAAATACTATGATTTCGGCGATTTCTCCGTTATGAAAATTAGCTCCATTGTTAGAACCAATGGTGAGATTTGAATCCTGTCCTTGTCTTGAATTATCGAATGAATTAGCACTGACAATACGCAAACCATCTCTATACAAAGCTTTGTTGCTTAAAGAAGGATTGGAAGTTGTATTACTGTGATTCATATTCCAAATATTGAAAGTACCAGCGGTACTTCCCAAGTTGGTTTGAATTCTTCCTTCATTGTTATTTGCGTTTCCAAAATCAAAATTAAAATTACCATCAGACCAAGGTATGCTTGCACTCAGACTTTCCGAAGTTTGAATGTTTTCATAAAATAAAAAACTACTGTTTACAGTGTTGGTGCTCGAAACAACATATACCCATAAGTTGTTATAGGTGTTTGTTCCTAAAATTCCATTTGTTATTTGAAGATATTGTGTACCGTCAAATGTATATGTAGGGTTGAAGTTAAGTCCGTTTGAATTGATCGATGGCGCAACCACAGCACTGGCATCTTTTCCGTTTCCAGATTGGTCCTCCCAAAGAGAAGTGGTTGCCTCAATGTCCGCTCTTAACCATAATAAATTTCCTGATCCTAGGGTTATATTTACCGTGGCATCTCTAAAATCTACATCACCACCGTTATTTAAATCAGTATCCGAGTCAGGTAGGCTTGTTAGATCATTGATATTACCATTGACATCTATATAATCGTTAGAAGTGTAGATGTTGCTATCTAAACCGTTGATACCATTCGCACCACTTAAAGTTAATCCTGCCTCTATGGTATCATCTTGACCCTCGTTATCTGAGTCCGTATCAATATAATCTGGAGTATCGGTATTGTCAGTGTTTACAGGAGTTAATCCTCCAAGATATGCTGAATTCACACCATCATTAGAAATATACGTTGCTTCATTATCTGCTGCGGGAGGAACATAGCTATTTGTGAGTTGAGCCTCAAGGTTGTCAGGTATTCCGTCTCCATCTGAGTCCAAATCTAAATAATTTTTGATTCCATCACCATCGGTATCTAAAGTGCTTCCCTCTACAGTATCTAGAATTCCGTCATTATCGTCATCTAAATCGGTAGAATCGTTTACACCATCATTATCATTATCTCCAATACTAGAGGAATCTCTAAAGTCCACATCTCCTCCAAAATCAACATCTCCATCTGTGTCAGGAAGTGTATTTGGATTGTTGATTATTCCATTAGCATCTGTATAATTATCAATTGAATCTATGTTGTTGTCAAGTCCATTATTACCGATATTTCCATTCAGGGTAAGGCCTGCTTCAGTGGTGTCATTTGCACCTTCGTTATCAGAATCGGTGTCTAAATAATCCGGTCCGTCAGTCCCATCTGTGTTGATAGGTGTTAGTCCTGATGGGTAGGCAGTATCCAAACCTGTATTGGAATATGCTGAATTTGGTGGGATGTAATTTGCGGTTGTTTGTGCTTCGATGTTGTCTGGTATACCATCCCCGTCAGAATCAAGATCGAAAATATTATATATTCCGTCAGCATCTGTGTCTGTCGGGTTTGTATTAGGGTTTCCGTCGTTATCTAAATTTGCATCTTCAACAAGGTCTAGGATTCCATCATTATCATCGTCAACGTCTACATCATCATAGATACCATCATTATCGTTATCAGCAAAACCACTAATTAAGTTTATAAATATAGCAGAGTCATATGCGCCGTCCACAGCATCAGCAATGGCAAACTTTATGGTATAGGTGGCACCTGGAGTTAAGTTTTTGGCGGTTGCTGTTATAATTTTTGTAATTCCATCATATTCAACAGTAACACTATTTGAGCTATTGTCTGTAAAATAACTAGACTGACCCAAATCACCACAATTATTAATATTTCCGTTACTACCTACAGATCCGTTATTGATATTGTTAATAGAAACAGTATTACTTGTTCCAGGAACTAAGGCTATATTAGTTGCATCTTCATCATCTTCATTCTCAAGCTTAACGAAATATCCAAATACATCATTGAAGTTAGAGCAGACATATTCATTGTATTCTTCTGAGGCAAACTGGTAATCGATACTTAAAACAGTTGCTTCATTGTCAAGAGTTACCTCTATTTCGTATATAGCAGGATCGTTTGTTGTGTTGTTAGAAATGGCAGCAAGATTTACATCATTTGTTGAGGTACCGTAATTTTGGGTACTTCCGGCATTGTTGTTGGTAGAGAAAGTTTCATTGACCGTTCCGGTAGTCAAAACGATTCCTTTGTCCATCTCCAAACCAACTCCTTGAATGGCACCTTCAAATGCTCCAAACTGCGTAGGTTCTCCATCCAAAATATTGGTGCTTACAATGGTAACTCCTGGACCATCGATGACAGTTTGCATATCAGATGCTGATGCTCCCGAAACAAAACTGAATGGAATGGAAACAGAGTTGTCTCTAAAATTTACATCTCCTCCAAAATTTAAGTCAGCATCTGCATCTGGGAGTATTGTAGGATCATCCAAAATACCATTTACATCTGCATAATCGTCAGCTGTTTCAAAATTAGCGTCCAAACCATTTGAGCCGTATACTCCAGACAAGGTATAGCCAGCTTCTGTGGTATCATTATCTCCTTCGTTGTCAGAATCAGTGTCTAAGTAATCAGGCAGTGCATCCCCGTCCTTGTTTATAGGCGTGATACCTCCGGAATAAGCAGTATCAACACCATTTGCGTCATACGAATTATTCGGAGCAATATAACTCTTGGTAGCTTGAGCCTCTACGTTATCTGGAATACCATCGTTGTCAGAATCCAAATCTAAATAATCGAAAACACCATCATTATCTGTATCTTCTGGAGAGCAAGAAACCGAATTTTTCAGTTGGTTTATTTCACTTAAGGTAAGTGCTTTCTCATAATGATAGATTTCATCCATTAAACCAGTATAGTAATGTCCACTACCAGTATCAAATGCATTGTTTCCGTTTGTAGCGCCAAATCCACTTCCGTTTCCATGGTTTGTCAAAGTGGCTTCTTCAGTATCTACGGAGCCAGAAGGAATACCATCTAAATAGAGGGTTAATATTCCTGCTTCAAAAGTAGCAGCAATATGATACCACTGATTTGTGTTATTTATAGTGAACGTTGGTGTGGTGAAAATGTTAGTTGGAGTATCATTATTAATGGCACATTCTAATGTGGTTCCATTGAGTCTGATTGCGAAACCTCTTCCTGTGGCACCCTCTTCCACAAGGGTTTGTTCCCCAGATAGAGATTGTGGGTAAATCCAAAAAGAGTAAGTGAAGTTGGCTATCGTCTGATTTAAAAATGTACCAACACTATAATGCAATATCGTTGAAGAGCCATCAAACTGAAGAGAAGTACTTCCTTGAATTGCGATAGGACTATAGACTTCCGCTATTGCAGTTTGTAGGTTGTAGGCATTGTTTGTTGAGTCATCTGTGGTATTGTCCAAAGACCAGTAAGCATCATAACCAGATATTGGGGTACAGGTGTTTTCTATTTCATCCAAAATACCATCATTATCATCATCTAAATCAGCCAAGTCATCAACACTGTCTGCATCATTATCGGAAGCGAAAAATGCATAGGAAGTTAAAGGAGTTTGTTTTGAATTACTTAATATATTTTGAAGGACACTCTCTTTAAAAATAAAAGAGGTATAGTCAAAAGAATTTGGGTCTATTGGTTTTTTTGCAAAAGCACTTGAAAAGCTGAAGAAAAACAATAAATATACCAATCAAACTATTGGAGGTGAATAGGTTTTTTTGAACATTTTAAACAGGATCTTAAGGGGATATAAAAATAAGCATTTTTTTATAGTATATATGTTCTTTTTACTAAGCATTAACTAATGTTAATACATATATTAAACGTTTTTTTTTAAATTCATTACTACAAGGTTTGCGTTAGTTGATTTTTTTTAAGGAGACTTTCTCGATTAAAATTATATATTAGAGGTCTTAAAAAACTTAACTCAATTAAATTTATCATGGGAATTATTTCATTTATAGGCTTTACTGCTTTGGTGGCGATTATAGCCTATTTAGCAACAAGGAAAAATAAACAATCAGCTGATGGTTACTTTTTAGGAGGTCGAAGCTTAACGGGGCCTGTTATTGCAGGTTCTTTATTATTGACTAACTTGTCAACAGAACAAATTGTAGGTTTAAATGGAGCAGCCTTTGACGAAGGGATTTTGGTTATGGCATGGGAAACCTTAGCTGCGATTGCAATGGTGGTTACCGCCGTGTTTTTATTGCCAAGGTATTTGAAGGGAGGAATTACTACAGTACCTCAGTTTTTGGAAAGCAGGTATGATAAACTTACCAAAACATTGGTTTCTGGATTGTTTTTATCTGGATATGTGGTTGTTTTATTACCTATTGTTTTGTATTCAGGAGCTTTGGCTGTGAATACGATGTTTGATGTACCTCAAATGTTAGGGGTAGATGATTTTACAGGGTTGTATATTACGGTATTTGCAATTGGTTCTATCGGAGTTTTTTATGCTGTTTTTGGTGGTTTGAAAGCCGTTGCTGTATCGGATTCAATAAATGCAGTGGGACTTTTAATAGGAGGTTTGGCAATTCCTGTTTTTGGACTGATGGCCATTGGATCAGGTAGTATAGGAGAAGGACTAGATGTTTTAGTTTCTTATTCTAAACCGCTAGGAAAGCTTAACTCATTAGGAGGACCGGAGGCTTCTGTACCTTTTGGAACTATATTTACGGGGATGATGTTGGTTCAGTTGTTTTACTGGGGAACAAATCAAGCTATTATTCAAAGAGCCTTAGGAGCTAAAAATTTAGCTGAAGGACAAAAGGGATTATTATATGCGGCATTTTTGAAAATTTTAGGACCTTTAATGTTGGTGTTGCCAGGAATGATCGCTTTTTATATGGCTCAACATCCAGAAAGCTTTAACTTTTTTGCCGCTGGAGATGCGATCAATAAAGATCAAGCCTATCCATTATTAGTGAAGCAAGTTTTACCAGCGAGTATGGTTGGCTTTTTTGCTGCCGTATTGTTTGGAGCCATTCTAAGTTCATTTAACGGAGGGTTAAATAGTTCTGTTACTTTGTTTGGATTGGATATTTACAAGGCGCACATCAATACAGAAGCATCAGATGCAAAAGTTGTCAAAGTAGGTAAAACATTTGGAATCTTTTTAGCCATTGCTGCCATGTGTATTGCTCCTTGGCTGATCAAGGCGTCTGGAGGATTGTTTGCCTATTTACAAGAAGTAAATGGATGTTATTCTATTCCAATTTTCACGATTATTGTGGTTGGATATTTGACAAAAAGAGTACCGGCGATAGCAGCAAAAGTTGGATTATTTTCAGGTGTTGTATTGTATTCGATAAGTCAGTTTATCATCAAGCCGATGATGGTAAGTTCGGCAGTTGCAGATGCAAAAGCATCAGGAGTTTCTGATGCATTAGAGTTGGCAATGATAGAAAGTACTGCATATCCACATTTCTTACATGTAATGGCTATATTATTTGTATTGAACATCCTAATTATGCTTGTGATTGGCAAATTGAAGCCAAGAGAGGTTGACTTTATTCAAGAGTATACGGAACAAGTAGATATTAAGCCTTGGACGATATTAAAACCTGTGAGCATTGCTATTTTAGTGATTGTAGTAGGGATCTACGTGTATTTTAGTTAAAGTCTATAGACACTTCGATAGAATAGAGCTAGTAATGAATTTTACTAGCTCTTTTTGTTCTCTATCGGGGCAATATCTCAAGGTCATCCTCGTTTGTAAATGATTAAATTTTTGAAAGCTTATTTCTTAAAAATTTCTCGGGCCAAGGCCTGAGCATTCGTTGCTTACTCTTTATCGGGATGAATACCTCAAGGCGCAGCTCTTATAAAAAAAGCTCATCTTTGAGCCTGCGCTCAAGTCTTTATTTGTACAAACGCGATTCTGTTTTTTTTGTGTTCTCTCATTGGCTAGGTTCCACACAATATAGGCATTTTACTTTACGTCTATGAGACCTTATCCTAGAATAAATATCTTTGTCTGATGCGTATACATGAGATGTGTTTTTGGAAAATAGGACAGATAAGAATCATGTTCGTTCAAAATTCAGATGGGTTCAATCCGCTCATAAATACGAATCGTTCGTAGGATAAAAAGCAGTATAGTAGGAGAGGTTTTTTTCAGGAGCCCCAGGGTTTAAGGAAGCTTGATAGAGCGTTTCATTGTGGGCTTCATATTTCTATAGGCATGCTGTCGGAAGATATGAAAATAAAAGGTTGTCGCTGAATAGGAAAGAATCAGAATTTAGAGGATATATGAGGTTTAGATAAAGGTGATATTCAATTGAGTCTATTCTAAGTAAAATGCCTCGGGGCTTGCCCCGAGGTGGAATGCCTACTTTTATAGTTACAGTTAAAACGGCTCATAAATGAATATATTTGAATTATGAGTAAAACAAAAAGATACGACAAGGACTTTAAAATTATGTTAGTTGAGTTAATGCTCTCAGGTCA
>Ga0209223_10001461_pt1 | contig 25687 bp, 21 predicted proteins | sample COG_06_FD_184750 | JGI IMG/M metagenome (GOLD analysis project Ga0209223, IMG submission 184750) | Pelagic Microbial community sample from North Sea - COGITO 998_met_06 (SPAdes) (version 2) | ecosystem: Environmental > Aquatic > Marine > Neritic zone/Coastal water | place: Helgoland, sampling...
AGTGATCTTATTCGACGAAGTAGAAAAAAAATTTGTGCAGAGATATGGTAGGGTGCCTGGTTTAGGAACATCTATATTGGCTATGGGTAAACTTGGGTCTAAAGAAATGTCAATTGGATCGGATTTAGATCTAATAATTATTTATGACGCAGAAACAGATTCTGTGTCTAATGGAAAAACTGAGTTACCAGCAAAGGTGTATTTTTCGCGCCTTACTCAGGCGTTTATTTCTGCGATTACTGTAGCCACATCTGAAGGTCATTTATTCAAAGTTGATATGAGGCTCAGACCATCTGGAAATAAGGGGACTGTTGCAACTTCTATTTCTTCTTTCTATTTATACCAAATGAATGAATCTTGGGTTTGGGAACGACTCGCGTTATCTCGTGGGCGGGTACTAAACGGAAAACCTGCTTTGAAAAATAAGATAAAAGAAATTATTTCGGAGGTGCTAAATTTAAAAATTTCGCCTTCTTTAATAAAAAAAGAAGTCAAAGAAATGAGAACAAGATTAAATGAAAATTTACCAAAATTCACTTTAGTTGATAACTTAAAGTTAGGTCCAGGACGGTTTCAGGATTTAGAACTTTTGATCCAAATGGGAACTCTTTTGAAAAAATGCTTTGAGGATGTTTCTCCTCAAAGCATGATTACGAATCTTAAAAAACATAGTTTTTTTAACTATGAGGAAACTAAACTTTGTATGAAAGCTTATAATTTTTATTCAAGTCTTCATCAGATCCTGCATATAACGGTTACAGGTAAAATTTCTGAAGACTCAATAGATATTATAGATGTTATTTTAAAGCACCACGGCCTTTCAGATATGCCCAACAGCGTAACTAAAACTCTTAGAGTTTACTCTCATGAACTCAATCTTATCTTTAATAAGAAGTTACTTGATGGCTAGCTTACCAATTGTTTTTCATCCAGATTATATTGTTGAGTTCAGTGGAGACACTAGGTTTCCGTTGCAGAAGTACCAAGAATTAAGAAATGTCCTTGAACGAGATGACCTTCTTGGGCCTGGTAACTTATTTGTTCCTCGACCCATTCTCAGAGCTCAAGTGGAACTAACGCATGAAAAATCTTATGTGAAACGAGTTTTCTGTAATACCTTGTCACCTAAAGAAAAAAGGGAAATAGGATTACCCAACATATCTCAGTTTTGTCAGCGTGCATTCATTTCTTCGGGTGGTACTCTTTTAGCTGCTAGATTGGCCTTACAGTTTGGCTTTGCAGCAAATTCTGCAGGAGGATCTCATCACGCGGCTTCGGCTAGAGGTTCAGGTTTTTGTATATTTAATGATGTAGCTGTTGCAGTAAATTGTCTTTTAAATGAAAGAAAGGTCTCAAAGGTCATAATTTTAGATCTAGATGTGCATCAAGGAGATGGAACTGCTGAAATTTTTCAATCTGATGATAGAGTTTTTACAGTATCGATGCATTGCCAAAAGAATTTTCCTGTTAAGAAAATTACCTCTAACTTAGATGTTGGATTGGAAGCTGGAACTGGAGATAAAGAATATATTGCCAGTCTTGCGAATATAATAAAGAAGTTACAAAAAATTCCTGCAGATTTATTAATATATAATGCAGGTATTGATGTGCATGAGGATGATGTTTTAGGACACCTTAATCTTTCGAGTGTTGGAATAATGAAAAGAGAAAAAATGGTTTTAGATTTCATTGTAAAACGAAAATTACCGTTTGTTGTAACATTGGGAGGCGGTTACCAAAAAAATGTTGCAACTTTGGGTAATTTACATTCAATGATATTTAACGAAGTTTTGAATCGACTTTAAAGGCAGTTTACTATGGTTTATGGATTTGAATTATGAATAAATATTCAATCTCAAGTGACCCTAGGGGGGTAATTTTTGAAGCTTACAGGATTGAGGGAATCACAGGTCCAGATTGTAGGTCGATCTTTTTGGACTGGGCGTTAGGACTCAATATAGATTTAGATCCAATAAAAGAAATAAAGGTATTATATGATGCATATAGTGCTGACAACCCAAATCATCCTATGAACCTTGTTCTTCAGGAGGGGCTAAAAAGTTTCACTAGCCAGCCTAAGAGGCGATTCCGGTCTAAATAAAGTTAGCAGGTCAGTTCGTGGATAATTCTTATCCAGCTTTTTGCTCCCTTTTGATACGAAATTAAATTATACTTTTCATTAGGAGAATGAATTTGGTCATCGTCAAGTGCGAAACCAACCAATAAAGAATCTATATCAAGTATTTCTTTTAGAGAAACAACAACTGGAATTGATCCCCCACACCCCGCATAAACCGGTGTCACGCCCCATTCCTCTGAAAGAGCTTTATGGGCTGCTTTTATTGTCGAAGATTCTATAGAAACGGAAACAGCTTTTGAACCATCTTTGGGTAAAAATGTAACTTCGCAATCTTCATGTAAAGTTTGCCTTATGTGTTTTCGAAACTTAGAACGTATCTCTTCTGGTTCTTGATTTCCCACTAACCGGAATGAAATTTTAGCGTGAGCTTCTGAGGGAATGACAGTTTTAAACCCTTGTGCCGTGTAACCGCCCCAAATACCGTTTATTTCACATGTCGGACGAGCCCAGATTTGTTCGAGCAAAGAGTAAGATTTTTCTCCCACTGTTTTACTTAAACCAACAGCGCCTAGAAATTTTTTAGTTGAAAAATTTAAGTTATCCCATTGTTTTTTAATACCTTTTGGGACTTCTGGCACACCTTTATAAAAGCCATCAATTGTTATTTTCCCATTTTTATCGTGAAGGCTTGAAATTACTCTCGCTAACTCTTTGATGGGGTTTAGGGCTGGGCCACCGTACATACCAGAATGTAGGTCTTTGTTTGCAGCTTTTAATGTTATTTCTTCGCCAAGCATACCACGAAGCATTGTTGATATGGCTGGCGTATTATAATTCCACATCCCAGTATCGCAAATTAAAGCGTAATCTGCTGTTAAATTTTCTTTGTTTTCCTTTAAGAAATCTACCAGAGATGGGGAACCTGTCTCTTCTTCCCCCTCAATTAAGATAGTTATCTTGCATGGGAGGCAACCGTCAGTTTTTATGAATGCAGCACATGCGTTGATAAAAGTCATTAATTGACCTTTATCGTCCGATGCACCCCGTGCACAAATCGCTTTTCCATTTGATCCACTCTCAACCGTTGGTTCAAATGGGTCGTTTCGCCACTCTTCTAAAGGATCCGCTGGCTGAACATCATAGTGGCCGTAAAACAGTAGGTGAGTACTTCCTTCTCCAGAACTTGCTAAAACAATTGGATGACCTGACGTTTTGTGGGCCTTAACTTCAAATCCAAGATTAAGTAATTGAGAAACTAGCCAATTAGCAGCTGCCTCACAATGGTGAGAGAATGTTGGGTCGGTTGATACGGATTTTATTTTTAAGAAATCAATCAAATATTCTAGTAAAAGAGCTTCGTTTTGATCGATATATTTTAACTTGTTTTTAAGTGGCATTTCGTACTTACTTTTTCTGACTTATACTTATTTAGATTTTCGACTAAAAACGTAGGTTTCTGCATCACTTTTTTCACTGTTGAATATATAACCGTCTTGGTTAAACTCCTTAATATCTTTAGGTCTTATAATCTTATTGTTAACGATAAACCTTGCCATTGAGCCTCGTGCTTTTTTCGCGTAGAAACTTATAAGTTTTTGTTCGCCGTTCTTTATTTCTAGAAATTTAGGTGTAACAACGCTTAACGGTATTGCCTTTACATTCACCACCTTGAAATATTCTTCCGACGCTAAATTAATAACGCTCCTATTCTCATGTTGATCCAATTCATCTTCTAAAGCTTTCGCAATTTGATTTCCCCAAAACTCGTACAAATTTGAACCTTGCGGGTTTTGTAGTCTGCTACCCATTTCAAGTCTATAAGGTTGAATTAAATCAAATGGACGGAGTACACCGTAAAGGCCTGATAAAATTCGTATATTATCTTGAAAGAAGGTATCGTTTTCTTGTTTAATCCGATCTGCGTCTAAACCTGTATATGTATCCCCAGCGAAAGCAAACGCTGCCTGTTTTGATACTTCTGGCAGAGTAGTTGTGGTGAATTGACTAAACCGGTCTCTATTAAGTTCAGCTAGCTTAGAACTGATTTTCATAAGGTCTGATAACTCTGAAGAACTTAGCTCTGCAGCTATTACTGCGAGTTCTGATGCTTGTTTCTGAAACTTTGGCTGTGATGCTTCGCAGTTCCGGTTTAATTTATCAAAATTAAGTTTCTTCGCTGGTGATAATAGTGAAAGCAATAATAAACTCCTTCTTTTTAGTTTTACTCAATTAGTTATCCATCCTCCACCTAAGACCCTTGAAGTACCAACTTCATAAAAAACACAGGCCTGTCCAGGAGAAATTCCCAATTCATCGCAACTCAAAACGATATTAGCATCAGTTTCTGTCAGTGGTATAACGAAAGCAGGGATAGCTGGTTGAGTTGACCGAACTTTAACTTCAATATTCCAACCATTGTTTGCCGCACTGATAAATTTTTTTGAACCTAACCAATTAACTTCTTTTATTGTTATATTGCGAGTTATAAGAGCTTCTTTTGGCCCGACAATGATGGTTCTGTTAGTAGCGTTTATTTTCACAACATATAAAGGCTCGCCCCCCCCAATTCCGAGGCCTCTTCTTTGTCCAACAGTGTAATTTATCACTCCTTTGTGCGTTCCTATTATCTCCCCTGACAAGTTTATAATATTCCCTGGTTTGTCAGAATCCGGTCGTAACTTTTTTATGACGTCCGAATAAGATCCATTAGGAACGAAACAGATATCTTGGCTGTCTGGTTTATGTGCTACTTTTAATTGAAATTTTTCAGCAAGAAGACGCGTTTCTTCTTTTGACTCCATATCGCCAAGTGGAAAGCGTAAGAAATTGAGCTGTTCCCTTGTTGTTCTAAACAAAAAATAGCTTTGATCTTTATTTTTATCGAATGCCTGATGCAATTCTGCACCATCACTTCCTAATATACACCGTACATAATGGCCTGTTGCTAAACAATCTGCTTTTAACTCTTTCGCTGTTTCCAAGAGGTCAGCAAACTTAATTTTTTCATTGCATTTAATGCATGGTACTGGCGTATTTCCTGCTAAATAACTTTCTGCAAATTCGTCAATTACACTTTCCTTAAACCTACTTTCATAATTTAGCACATAATGAGGAAACCCAAGGTTTTCAGCTATCCGCCTTGCATCATGAATATCGATACCAGCACAACACGCTCCATTTTTTTTAATTGCTTGTCCGTGGTCGTATAATTGAAGCGTTATTCCAATAACATCATATTTTTCATACTTGAGTTTTGCGGCTACTACGGAACTATCCACCCCACCTGACATAGCCACAACTACACGAGTTTCTTCAGGACGTTTGTTGAATCCAAGACTATTGACAGACTCAGCTTTAATATTTTTATTTAAGGCTATATTCATAAAATATTTTCTCATTTAAAAGCTAAATATGCAAATTTTTTCTGCATTGTTCATCTTCTACTTTCAATCATTGAAGCAATATTGTAAATTTATCCTCCAAGATTGAGTGTCTATTTTGTTTTGTTAGAAAGTAAAAGAAAAGAATCTATAAGCATGTTAAATTTTTTTGAATGACAGCGTCATACAAAACACTTCTGAGTGAACGAGAAATTCAAGGGCTCGACAATGAAGCTGCTTTGAAACTGGGAGCTCAGCTGGTAAAATCTATTCGTCTCGCAGATCACGCATACCATACAAACGATGCACCTGATTTAACGGATGCTGAATATGATATTTTAAAACTTAATCTAAATTCGCTTGAAGAAAAAATACCATATTTTTTTGAGCAAATTGGATATTCAAAAAGTGTTGGCTCTACTATTGCAGCTGGTTTTGAGAAAGTTAAGCATAGTGTTCCGATGCTTTCGCTAAATAACGGTCTTCAAGAAAAAGATATCTATAGCTTTGAGGATAGCATTCGGAAGTTTCTAGGAGTGAATGAGACTAACGAAATATGGTTCACAGCCGAACCCAAAATTGATGGTCTTTCCTTATCGTTACGATATGAAAATGGAGTTTTAGTGAGAGCAGTTACACGTGGGGATGGTGATTTTGGTGAAAATGTTACAAATAATGCTTTGACAATTAAAGATATTCCTCAGTTGTTAAAAACTGATATAAAGGTTTTGGAAGTTCGTGGTGAAGTATATATGGGTCGAAGTCACTTTATAAAATTAAATGTGAATCAAGAAAAAATTGGAGCAAAGCTCTTTGCAAATCCTAGAAATGCAGCTGCGGGGTCTCTCCGACAACTAAACACAAAAAAAACGAAAGACCGAAACCTTAGTTTTTTTGCATATGGTTGGGGTGAACTTTCTGAATTGCTAGCTCAAGATCAATTTAATTCAATACAACGGTTAGCAGACTTTGGTTTTATAACAAATTCCTTTACTCGCTTGTGTAAATCTACAAGCGAACTATTAGACCAGTATAATGACATAATGCTTGCGCGACCAAATCTTGATTATGATATTGATGGTGTTGTTTATAAGATTAATAATCTAGATTATCAAAGGCGTCTAGGGTTCCGATCAACCACGCCACGATGGGCTATTGCCCATAAATTTCCAGCACAAATTGCAATTACTGAAATCCTTGATATTGAAATTCAAGTGGGGCGAACTGGTTCTTTATCCCCGGTAGCTCGATTGAAACCAATAAACATTGGCGGTGTGGTTGTATCGAATGCTACACTTCATAATAAAGACTATATCGCAGGTATAGATAGTAAAGGTAGCAAAATAAGAGATGGAGTTGATATAAGAGTTGGTGACATGGTGGAGGTCTACCGTGCAGGGGATGTAATCCCTAAAGTGAAAAATGTTGTCATAACAAAACGGAAGATGAGCTCCCAAGCGTATGTTTTCCCAGATTTGTGTCCAGTTTGTAAAGGTGTTGTTTTGGAAGCTCTAGAAGACTCCACAGTACGATGTACTAGAGGAATGAGCTGTTCAGCACAAGCTATTGAAAAAATAAAGCATTTTGTTTCAAAAAAAGCTTTCAATATCGATGGATTTGGAAAAAAACTTGTAGAAAATTTTTTTTTAAATGATTGGGTGCAGTACCCTAGTGATATATTTTCGTTGGAAAGTAATTATGGTCCAAACTCAATTGTAAAACTTTCAGACCAAGAAGGATGGGGTCCGCAATCTGCATCTAAGCTTTTCCAATCAATTAGTAAATCAAGGACAGTAAGTTTATCACGTTTGATTTATTCCCTCGGTATTCGGCATGTGGGTGAGCAGGCATCTGCTTTGCTTGCAAAACATTATATAAGTTGGGAAACATTTTATAGCGAAGTTGTGAAGTCACAAAATCGACAATCGCAAGGTTGGTTTGAGTTAGAACTAATTGATGGGATGGGCGAAATGACTGCGTCATCCTTAGTTAACTATTTTTCGTCTGAGGAATCAAGCTGGGTTAGGTCAAGTTTAGTTCCGAGGATTGTTATAAAAGATTTCTCCTCCACTGTTAACAAGATTAGTCCCTTTTTAAACCTTACAATTGTTTTCACAGGATCCCTGGCGAAAACTACCAGAGCTGAAGCCAAATCAAAAGCGGAAGAGTATGGAGCTAAAGTAACGAGTGCTGTTTCGCAAAAGACAGATATACTGGTCATTGGTAGGAATGCCGGATCAAAAGTTATAAAAGCAACAGATCTAGGCGTTAGGATAATGTCTGAGGATGAATGGCTGATGACATTAGAAAGTTTAGTCTAATGAAAATTACTGATACTAGCAGGCCAGAGCGGTTTTTCCCTTTGTTCTCGTCAGTTAGTAACTTGGTTGGTGTCGGACCTAAAGCTACAAAGAGTCTTCAAAATCTTGGGGTGACTCGAATAAGAGATCTTTTATTTTTTCTTCCTGTCGGTGGAATAGTAAGAATAAAAACTTCAAATATCTTATCAATAGTTTTACCAGCATTTGTTACAATTGAGGTAATTGTAAATTCTCATCATCAATCAACGAGGAATGGACCAGTTAGAGTTTTGGTTAATTGCTCTGGTGTGGACCTTGAATTGGTTTTTTTTCATGCGCGACTGGACTGGATAAAATCAATATTGCCAATAAATGAAACTAAAGTTATTTCGGGCAAGCTAGAATCTTTTGTCTCTGGGTTGCAGATTGTACATCCAGATTATATCGTAGGTACGACTGATTTAGAAACAGTTCCTGATTTTGAACCAGTTTATCCATTGTCTAAGGGGCTTTCACAGAAGATCCTTATTAAGATTATATCACAGGCTACTGGTAGAAATATCCTATTTGAAGAATGGATTAATAAAAGTGTAATCAAAAGTCATCAATGGCTATCTTTTCAAAAGTCTGTTTCTCTAGCACACCGTCCAAAAAATATAAGTGAAGTACAACCAAAGAATTTAGCACGAGAACGACTAGCTTTCGATGAGTTATTTGCTCATCAAATTAGTCTCGCTCTGGCTCGCAAGCAATACCGTAAGACTAAAGGAATTTCTATAAAAAGTTCTGGTTTATTTGCGAACCAAATTAGGAGAGCGTTACCTTTTTCTCTCACGGAGGCACAAGATAAAGCTATTTGTCATATTAAGAAGGATCTAATGTCAGATCTTAGGATGAATAGATTACTTCAAGGAGATGTTGGGTCGGGAAAGACTCTAGTTGCCTTGATGACGATTCTTACTGTTGTGGAATTTGGGGGGCAAGCCTGCTTGCTAGCCCCCACTGAGATTTTAGCACGGCAGCATTATGATACTATAATTGAAATTACAAAAATAATTAAGGTTAATATCCTTCTCCTTACTGGACGGGATAAGGGTTCCCTTCGGTGCAATAAATTAGATCAAATTGAGAGTGGGTCAGCCAAGATAATTATTGGTACACATGCTCTGTTTCAAGAATCTGTCGTATATAAAAATTTACTTTTTGCCGTTATTGATGAACAACATCGGTTTGGTGTCCGTCAACGGATGGAGTTGGGTAATAAAGGTCCAAATGTTGATGTCCTTGTAATGACGGCGACGCCTATCCCGCGAAGCTTGTCGCTTACCTATTATGGCGATATGGATATTTCGATACTTTATGAAAAACCGAAAAACCGAATGCCTATTAAGACGGCTGTTATGTCTGATAATAGGATTAAAAGCATATTAGACCGACTCGAAAAGGCCTTATGCAACAATCGTCGAGTATATTGGGTGTGCCCGCTTATAGAAGATAGCGAGGTTCTGGCACTCACCTCGGCTGAGTATCGCTTTGATATTTTGAAAGAACGGTTTCCAACTAAAAATATTGGTTTGGTGCATGGACAGATGTCAGTAGATGAAAAAGATGAGGTTATGCGAATGTTTGCTGATGGTGAGATTAGCCTGTTAGTGTCTACCACGGTAATTGAAGTTGGTGTTGACGTCCCTTCGGCATCAATTATGATAATAGAAGGAGCTGAACGATTTGGCTTGGCTCAATTACATCAACTTAGAGGAAGAGTTGGTAGGGGTTCTGATCAATCAAGCTGCATTCTTATTTATAGTGGAAATCTTGGAAAGAATTCTAAAGCAAGACTTGAAATTCTCAGAGATACTGAAGATGGATTTAAAATTTCTGAGGAAGATTTAAGAATCAGGGGTGCCGGTGACGTTTTGGGAATTCAACAGTCAGGGCTTCCTCAGTTTTTAGTAGCCAATTTAGAAACTCAAAATAATTTATTGGAGATTGCCCGTGATGATGCAAGGCTTCTCCTAGATACTGATCCTAATCTCACTAGTGAGAGGGGTAGGGCTGTTCGAGAACTCTTATATTTGATGGATCTTCAAAGGTCACTACAATACATAAAGGTTGGATAATACTTATTATCTAGTTTTGTTCTTCTTATGTTCTTTACTTGTTCTTTTTTATTTGATATAATGTAATAAAATAAGTAGGAGAGATAGTATGAAAAAACTGATACACCAAACAAATAGGCTATTTAAATCAAGTTTCCTCGAGGATATACTGAGTTTGATTATGCTCACAGGTATAATTTTATGTTTGCTGGTATTTCCAAGTTAAGCGACTTGTTTAAACTTTTTTAAATTACGTCCGAGTATTAAATTCTATTTTCCTAATTGCTGTAACGACTGCGTTAAGTGATAGCATAATTGAGTCGTGACGGTTTTTAAATTCGCTGGCTGGTGTCAAAATGTGATACTGGGGAAATATATCAAGAGAGTAACTTGATCCGTTTAACATCAGAAATACGGCATCCCTAACGTTAATTATTTGTTCGCTAGTCTTTCCTATAATACCGTTTGCTAAAATGGACGCTGACGCTTGACCTAGTGCACATGCTTTGACTTCGTGAGCATAATCTTGAATAATATTATTATTCATATTTAGGTCTATAGTTATTATCGATCCGCATAATTTTGTTCGATTAGTAATAGTGGCGTCTGGAGAACTTATTCTCTCTAATAAGGGTATATTAGCTGCCAGAGCTAATATTTGGTTTGAATATAACTCGAACAAATCTTTAGACTTTTCCATAGCCGTTACCTCTGTTAATGTCCTGAAAGATAGAGCTTTTTATTTAAAAGAAAAGGATATTAAGAGTGGAACCTCTAAATTTAAGTGATGCGAAACTCAAGTATAACGAAAAGGGCTTAATTCCAGTAGTTGTTCAAGATAATAAAACTTCTGAGGTACTAATGATGGCTTGGATGAACCTACATAGTTTAAAAAATACTTTAGAGTTGAAAACTATGGTGTATTGGTCTCGATCAAGAAATGAACTTTGGTTAAAAGGTAAGACATCAGGGCACACGCAGCAGTTAGTTGAATTATTGGTTGATTGTGATAACGACTGTCTTTTAGCGAAGGTTGATCAAGTTGGACCAGCTTGTCACACGAATAATAAAAGCTGTTTTTTTACTTTTATAAACTCAATTAAATAATTCCTTATTGTTACTTTTTATAGGCTAAACGCCATCTCAATTACCTCGGATGATGAGAATCCTTCTTGTATTAAATTTGATATTGATTGCGAAGAAGAGCGTTTGGATAACTTTTTGCCATCATCATCACAAATTAATTTGTGATGATGATATGTTGGTGTTTGTAGTCCCAGGATTCGTTGTAGCAGCACTTGAATTGGCGTTACGTCTAGTAAGTCAATACCTCTAGTCACGTGAGTCACTTCTTGTGCTGAATCATCAATTATCACAGAAAGATTATAACTCGTTCCTATATCTTTTCTTGCAACTACAAGGTCACCAAATTTTTTCTTGAGGGTTTCATTGGAAATAGATCGCTTTTCGTGAGAGTTGCCTACCGTTATACCAGTCTCATAAAAATAAAGTTTATCGTTCCCAAGTTTTTTAATAGCTTTATCGATATTTAGCCTTAACGCTTTTACTCCTTTATTAGGTTTAACTTTTTTGCAGGTCCCAGGATAAACTAGGCTGGATGTGTCCTCAATGTGGGGTGCGGAGAGAGCTTTTTTAACATCTGTGCGACTGCAGGAACAGGGGTAGAGTAAGTCTTCTTTCATAAGTTTATCTATTGCTAGGTTATACGATTTATACCTAGTCCGTTGACGCATAATTTTTTCATCCCACTTTAAACCGAGCCAAGTCAGATTTTTTATAATCACATTTTCATATTCTATCTTACAGCGAGTGATATCGATATCCTCTATTCGAAGTTTAAAAAAACCATTGTTTGCCTTAGCGTTCCTGTATGCTGTTAGTGCAGAATAGACATGACCAAGATGAATATCTCCTGTTGGAGAAGGTGCAGTTCTTTCAATTACTTGTATTAACAAGTTGTTCCCGCTTTATGTTTTGAATTTGAATTGGCTGATGCATAAGCCAGCTTGTCCAATCACATTTGGCTCTATCGGTATAGGCCTTGTAGCGTAATTTACGTCCCTGTCGGCCTCCAGCTTGCTCTAAAAGTGGTGGAAACAATCCAAAATTTACATTCATAGGTTGAAAGTTTTTTTTCACCTCCTTGCTTGTGAGGTGGTTGTATAGGGCTCCAAGTGCAGTAGTTAGTGGTGGAGGGGAGTGGATGCGATTCAAATGTTCGTTAGCAATGAATCGACCAACCAAAAGGCCAATAGCGGCACTTTCAACGTAACCCTCCACTCCAGTGATTTGGCCAGCAAAATATATATTAGTCTTATTTTTTAATTGAAGTCGTTCGTTCAGTATTTCGGGTGAATTTATAAATGTATTTCTATGTATTCCACCAAGCCGAGCAAATTTTGCCTTCTTGAGTGCTGGTATCTTCCTAAACACATCAATTTGGGCTGAGTGTTTCATCTTAGTTTGAAACCCAACTATATTAAATAATGTTCCATAATTATTTTCATGACGCAGTTGAACTACCGCGTAGGGTTTAGAATCTGGGTTATGTGGGTCGGTCAAACCAACAGGTTTCATGGGCCCAAACCGAAGTGTCTCGGGACCTCTCTCAGCCATTGTTTCAATTGGCAAGCAGCCATTAAAGTATGGAGTGTCTTTTTCCCAATTATGAAACTGTGTTTTTTCAGACTCGATCAAACTATTGATAAAATCGTAATATTCGCTTTTACTTAATGCACAGTTGAGATAAGCTTTTTGTGCTGCTTCATTTTCTCCTTTATCATATCGAGATTGAAACCATGCTTTAGTCATGTCTACACTGTCAGCATAAATTATTGGAGCTATTGCATCAAAAAATGCAAGATTTTCTTGTGCGGTTAGTTTAACTAACTCCCTGATTAAGCCTTCTGAGGACAGCGGGCCTGTAGCAATAATAACAGTGTCATCTCTAAAATCTGAAACATTAATTATTTCATCTCTCACAATTGTCACTAAAGGGTGACTAACTAGAATACCTGTAATTTCTCTTGCAAACTGTTCTCGGTCAACTGCGAGTGCGCCTCCAGCCGGAACTGAGTGTTTGTTTCCAGTATTAATTATTAGACTGTCTGCTTCTTTCATTTCCCAGTGTAATAGGCCCACAGCGTTATTTTCGTGGTCATTTGACCTAAACGAGTTTGAACATACTAATTCGGCTAAATCTTCTGTTTTATGAGCAAAAGTATCCTTTTTGGGACGCATTTCATAAATAATGACTGGAATTCCTCGATTTACTAATTGCCACGCGGCTTCGCAGCCAGCCATTCCTCCTCCAATAATTTTAATTGGTTTCATAATAATCTCTTAGTACGTTTCAATGGAATGATTTAAATTTTTAGTTTGAATTTCCAACTTCCGGTTCATTTTTTTCGGCAATTAAAGCTACTGAAACCACTTTCTCTTTATCAGCTGTATTAAAAACATTTACTCCGCTAGCTGTTCTTGATTGCCGAGAGATACCTTGTACGGGACAACGTATTGATTGACCAGTGGAGGTTACTAGCATAATTTGATCGTCGTCCTCTACCGGAAACGAGGATATAATAGTATCATCCCGCCTTCCTAAATTCGCTGCTGTTATTCCCTGACCACCCCTGCTAGAAACTCGATATTCGTGTGCAGAAGACCTTTTACCAAAGCCGGCTGATGTTATGGTCAGTATCCATTCTTCTTGATCAGAAAGAGCAGAGTATCGTTCATCTGAGATAATTACATCCATATCATGTTGGCTAGTTTGTTCGGTACTACCAACAGAATCTTCTCCTAGAACTACTTTTCTCATTTTAAAATAAGCTTGTCGTTCTTCAGTGCTAGCGTCGACATGGCTTATGATAGCCATCGACACCACAAAGTCGTTAGAAGTTAACTTTATTCCTCTAACTCCAATCGAGTCTCGTCCTTTGAAGACTCGGACGTTGGTCACTGGAAATCGTATTGCTTTTCCCTGAGAGGTGGTAAGTATTACATCATTTTGATCCGAACAAACTTTAGCCCCAACTAAGGTCGTACTATCTGGTAATTTCATAGCTATTTTCCCATTTGATTTCACATTTGTAAAATCAGACAAGGCGTTGCGACGCACATCGCCAGTTGATGTTGAAAAGAAAATTTGAAGTTCTTTCCAATCTTCTTCTGGCACATCAACTGGCAAAATAGCGGCAACAGAAACACCATTTGCGATAGGTAGCATATTTATAATAGCTTTCCCTCTTGAGTTTCGTCCTCCTTGTGGTAAGCGCCACGTTTTTAGTTTAAAAACGATCCCATCCGAAGTAAAAAATAACAGGGGGGTATGGGTGCTAGCAACGAATAAGGAAGTAACTATGTCCTCATCTTTGGTATTCATTCCCTGGCTGCCTTTTCCACCTCGTTTTTGCTCACGATATTCAGAAAGAGCTGTTCGTTTAATATAGCCACTTTGGGTTACTGTAACGACCATTTCCTCTTGTTCGATCAGATCTTCATCTTCCATATCGCCGTCAAATTCAATGATTTCAGACCGACGGGGAACTGCATAAGATTCCCTAACCTCAAGAAGCTCATCTGTAATTATGGCTAGGATTTTTTCTTTTGAGCTTAAAATTGATAAATAGTCCTTAATTTTAAGAGCTAAATCTTTTAACTCTTCACTTACCTCTTTAACTCCTAACGCGGTTAGACGTTGCAGCCTCAACTCCAAGATCGCGCGGGCTTGGGTGTCAGATAAAATATAGCTTCCGTCTTCATTTATTTTATGAGAAGGGTCATCTATCAGCACAATATATTCTTTTATATCGTGTGCGGGCCATCTTCTGTTAGTGAGTTTCGCTCTTGCTTCGCTAGGATCCGAGGATGCTCTAATTGTTTCCACAATTTCATCAACATTAGAAACTGCCACCGCCAAACCGCAAAGTATATGACTTCTTTCTCTAGCTTTTCGAAGTTCGTAGGCTGTCCTACGAGCAACAACTTCTTCTCTAAAAGTGATAAATGCAGTTAAAAAGTCTTTTAGACTTAATTGCTCAGGTCGCCCACCGTTTAGTGCAAGCATATTGCAACCAAAGCTAGTTTGCAATTGCGTGAATTTGTAAAGTTGGTTGAGCACAACTTCTGGTGTGGCATCTCGTTTTAGTTCAATAACTACTCTAACGCCTAATCTATCTGATTCGTCTTGAACATGAGCTATTCCTTCAATTTTGCGATCTTTTCCAACCTCTGCGATTTTCTCAATTAAATTTGATTTATTCACTTGGTAAGGGATCTCAGAAACTACAATCGCCCACCGATCTTTTCGAATTTCTTCTATTTTTGTTTTTGAGCGAATTATAACCGAACCGCGACCTTCGGTATACGCTTTCTTTGCTCCAGATGTTCCTAAAATCAAGGCTCCAGTTGGAAAGTCGGGAGCTGGGACGATCTCCATTAACTCTGCTATTGAGGTTTCTGATGAATTTATAAGCGCTAGTGTTGCATCAATTATCTCGCCAAGATTGTGAGGAGGTATATTTGTCGCCATCCCAACAGCAATCCCTCCCGCACCATTCACCAACATGTTAGGAAACCGTGAAGGTAAAACTGTTGGCTCCCGATCTTTTCCGTCGTAATTATCTTGAAAGTCTACTGTATTCTTTTCAATATCTGCGAGTAGGGAGTTAGCCACTTTTTCCATTTTGACTTCGGTGTACCGCATAGCTGCTGCAGAATCGCCATCCATTGACCCAAAATTTCCCTGTCCATCGAGCAATGGCACTGACATAGAAAAATTTTGAGCCATTCTTACTAAAGAATCGTAGATCGCACTATCACCATGTGGATGGTACTTTCCCATTACCTCGCCAACGGCTCGTGCAGATTTACGATATGACTTATCACTAGTGTTCCCAGTTTCATACATGGCGTACAGAATCCGTCTATGAACTGGTTTGAGACCATCTCTGAGGTCTGGTATCGCTCGACTAACGATTACACTCATTGCGTAATCTAGATAAGAAGTTTTCATCTCATCTTCTATTAAAATGGATGGCCCTGAATGTTCAGGTGCTTCTGAGGTGTCTTTTGGTGTTTGTTTCTTGCCATTTTCGTCGGGATCAGATGGATTGTTCAATTTTAATTCGCTTCCGTTTATGTCAAATTAACCAATATTTATTATAGAAATGTTTTTACAACAAATATTGTGTATCGTTGGAAATATTAAAATGGTATTTCATCATCAAGGTCACCAATACCCTCGCTTTGAGTGGAATTACTTGTTGCCTTATTAACATTATCCGACCCATAATCTGAGGAGTAATCATTTTGGCGAGAGCTTAATGCGGCACCGTCTCCCCTAGAGTCTAGCATCGTCATAGTCGCATTATAACCTTTAAGCACAACTTCAGTACTATACCTATCATTACCAGATTGATCCTGCCATTTCCTAGTTTCAAGCTGGCCTTCTACATATACCTTCGATCCTTTCTTTAGGTATTGTTCAGCTATGTTTGCTAGCGGTTCAGAAAATACTGCTATATTGTGCCATTGTGTTTTTTCTTGGCGTTCTCCTGTATTCTTATCCTTCCAATTTTCTGAAGTTGCGATTGAAAAATTGCAGACCTTTCCACCATTTTGAAAAGTTCTAACCTCAGGGTCTTTTCCAAGGTTTCCTACTAATATCACTTTGTTTACGCTTCCTGCCATGGGGCTCTCCAGTTTTGGAAATAATTAGAGGATACTTATAGCATTATATTGCCACGCTTAAAATAGCTTTTCACACAATTAAAGAAAAAAAGATATATTTTTTCAGCTAGATAAATAGTGCATTATAACTTACACGTTGATTTCAGAACTTGTAACATTAACTTCAATTTGTAAGATATAATTTAAGGTCTAGAAAAAATGCCAGAGTTAAACCAAATTGAAGTTCGAGGAGCCCGAGAGCATAATTTAAAATCTATCGATGTTGATATTCCAAGAAATAAATTAGTAGTAATTACAGGACTTTCTGGCTCTGGAAAGTCAAGTCTAGCATTTGATACAATTTATGCTGAAGGCCAAAGACGTTATGTTGAAAGCTTAAGTGCTTATGCTCGTCAGTTTCTTAATATTATGCAGAAACCTGATGTTGACCATATAGCGGGACTTTCGCCGGCTATTTCAATAGAGCAGAAAACAACAAGTAAGAACCCTAGATCAACCGTCGGCACAGTAACCGAAGTGTATGATTATCTTCGGCTACTTTTTGCCCGAGCGGGAACCCCGTTCAGTCCATCTACAGGCTTACCAATCGAAGCGCAGCAGGTATCGGAGATGGTTGATAAAGTCATGGAGCTTGAACCAAATACTAGGGTCCATTTGCTTGCACCAATTGTCAGAGATAGAAAAGGTGAGTATAAAAAGGAGTTTTTGGAATTAAGGAAACAAGGTTTCCAAAGAATAAAAGTTGATGGCGCTTATTACGAGTTGGAATCGCCTCCAATTTTAGATAAAAAATATCGTCACAATATAGAGATCGTAGTTGATAGAATAATAATTTCGGAAAAAATATCTGAAAGATTAGCTGACAGCTTTAGGACTGCTCTGGATTTAGCAAGTGGTATCGCGATAATAGAGATAGTAGATGGCGGCGAAAAAGAGACACGATTTATTTTTTCAGAAAATTTTTCATGCCCAGTCTCAGGGTTCACAATTCCTGAGATAGAACCAAGATTATTTTCGTTTAATGCACCATTTGGTGCATGCTCAGAGTGTGACGGGTTAGGGTTGGAAGGTTTTTTTGATAAAAATTTGGTTATTCCTGATGAAACCTTAAGCTTAATGCAAGGTGCGATATCTCCTTGGATGAGAGGAAACTCACCTTATTTTAGGCAGACCCTAGAGTGCCTTTCAGACCATTTTCAATTTGATCTTAAAATACCATGGGGTAAGTTGGAAAAAAAAATACAAGATGTAATGCTATTTGGAAGTGGTGAGGACCAAATTAATTTTCGTTATGATGAAGGTGGTCGAGTATACTCAGTAGTACGTTCATTTGAAGGTGTTATTCCTAATCTTGAGCGAAGGTACAGTGAAACTGAGAGCTCATGGGGCCGGGAAGAGTTTTCACGGTTTAGATCAGACCGTTCGTGTAGTGTCTGTAGTGGCTACAGGCTAAACGAACAGGCTTTATCGGTAAAAATTAGTAATTTGCATGTTGGGCAGGTTGTTAATATGTCGATTGATAAGGCTTTAGTTTGGATCCAAGAAATTTTGAAAGACTTATCGGATCAGAAACAGGTCGTTGCTGGACCTATAATTAAGGAAATTACTGAAAGGCTTGGGTTTTTAGTGAATGTTGGACTGAACTACCTTTCATTAAGTAGGAATTCAGGAACTTTATCAGGAGGAGAGAGTCAAAGAATTCGTTTGGCTAGTCAGATAGGTTCTGGTCTGACGGGCGTGCTATATGTTTTGGACGAACCCTCAATTGGTCTTCATCAAAGGGATAACGATAGGTTGTTAATGACTTTAAAAAACCTTCGGGATCAGGGAAACACTGTATTAGTTGTTGAACATGACGAAGAAGCCATCAGAGCTGCAGATTATGTATTTGATATTGGCCCTGGAGCTGGAGTTCATGGTGGATATGTTGTTGCCAGTGGGACCCCTGCGGAAATAATAAAGTCAAAAGCGTCGATAACTGGGCAGTTTCTTTCAGGCGTCAGATCGATTTCAATTCCAAAGTTTCGGCGAGAGGGTAATAAAAATTATGTATCTATTACAAAGGCTTGTGGTAATAACTTAAAAAATGTTGATGTTCGTTTCCCTCTTGGGACATTTATCTGTGTGACAGGTGTTTCTGGAGGAGGAAAGTCAACTCTAACAATAGAGACATTATACAAGTATGCGTCTATGAAACTAAATGGGGCTAATCAGAATCCTGCAAAATGCCTGTCGATTAATGGCCTTGAGCACCTGGATAAGGTAATTCAAATAGACCAATCCCCGATTGGACGCACGCCCAGGTCTAACCCTGCGACATATACTGGGGCGTTTACACCTATCAGGGAATGGTTCTCAGGATTGCCAGACGCTAAAGCTCGCGGATATTCTTCGGGTCGGTTTTCGTTTAATGTTAAAGGTGGACGTTGCGAGGCATGTCAGGGAGATGGCTTAATTAAAATTGAAATGCATTTTTTACCCGACGTTTATGTAACGTGTGACAGTTGCAAAGGTCAACGCTATAACAGAGAGACTCTAGAAGTTAAATTCAAAGGAAAGAACATTGCTGAGGTTCTAGATATGACCGTTGAAGAGGCCGAACACTTTTTTAGAGCAGTTCCTTCAATAAGAGATAAAATGTCGACACTTATGGAGGTAGGATTAGGTTATATCAAAGTAGGGCAGCAGGCGACCACATTGTCGGGAGGTGAAGCTCAAAGAGTTAAATTATCAAAAGAGTTGGCGAAGCGCTCAACTGGTAAGACAATCTATATCTTGGATGAACCGACTACGGGTTTACACTTTGAGGATGTACGCAAGTTATTGGAGGTACTTCATAAACTTGTAGATCAAGGTAATACAGTGATTGTTATTGAGCATAATTTAGACGTTGTTAAAACTGCAGATCATATTATTGATATTGGCCCTGAGGGCGGTGATGGAGGGGGAAGAATTGTGGCTGAGGGAACTCCAGAAGAAATAGTAAACTCTAAAAATAGTGTAACAGGTAACTATTTAAAATGTCTTTTAAGCCCAAAAACTGTTGCGGCAGAGTAATGATGGGGCTTGACCTTCGCCCTCGATTGTAGTTGCGTCAAGCTAAACACATGTTGATGGGAAATGTTTTTATGCGAATTGGGCTTTATCCAGGTACTTTTGATCCACTAACTTTTGGGCATCTCGATATCATGAAGCGTGCTGCTAAAATGGTTGATCAGCTTGTTGTAGGGGTGGCTATGAATTTGGATAAAGCACCTTTGTTTTCGGTTGAATCCAGAGTTGAAATGATAAAACAACAGGCAGCTAAGTTAAGTCAAACATTAACAGTTGATATACAAACACACAAATTTGACAACTTGCTAGTTGACTGCGCCAAAGATGTAAATGCTTCCGTAATTTTTAGAGGTTTAAGGGCTGTTTCCGATTTTGAATATGAGTTTCAGATGGTAGGTATGAACCGAGCCTTGAATGCTAATGTTGAAACAATTTTTCTAATGGCTGATGTTAGTCACCAAGCCATAGCATCAAAACTAGTTAAAGAAATTTCTAGATTGGGTGGAAATATAGAAAATTTTGTGCCAGAAGAAGTAGTAAATATCATGAATAAGAAATTTAGTCATAAGCATTCTTAAATGCGAAGGAGTAATAATGTCAGAGCAAGAACCTAAAACTTTAGAGATAACTTTGAAAGATGGGTTGGTAAAAGTTAAATTACTTCCAGATTTAGCCCCAAAGCACGTTGAACGAATCGTGAAGCTTGCCAAAGCGGGGCACTACGATAATGTTGCATTTCATCGAGTTATTGATGGTTTCATGGCACAAACTGGTGATATCGAGTTTGGTAATCTTGGGAGTGGTTATAACAAATCACGAGCTGGTACTGGTGGTTCAAGTGAAGAAAATATTCCAGCGGAGTTTTCAAAAATTCCATTTGACAGGGGTGCTTTGGGTATGGCTAGGTCTCAAGATCCGAATTCAGCCAACAGTCAATTTTTTATAATGTTTGACGAAGGACATTTTCTGAACGGGCAATACACCCTCTTCGGTCAAGTGACAGAGGGTATGGAATTTGTTGATAAAATCGCGCGAGGTGATCAAGCTAATAATGGGTCCGTAGATGAGCCTGATGTAATGGTAAAAGTTGAAGTTAAATGACCTTTTTGATAGACCAGTTAGATAATAAAATTAAAAAGATTTGTCATGCCTTTTTTCTAGCTATTCCTATCTTAGTCAGTTTAGGTATAAATGCGACTATTTTTGCCAACGATATTTTAAGGCTTACGATAAAAGGAGATTCCTCAGGAATTATAGATATTCGTTTGAATGAAGAGGTTGCTCCTCAACACGTGAAACGAATTAAACTTTTAGTCAATGAAAAGCTATATGACGGGGTCGTATTTCATCGAGTTATTCCTAATTTTATGGCTCAAACTGGTGACGTGAAATATGGAAATATAACGAATCTTGACTCCAGTTTAGTAGGAATGGGGGGGTCAGACTACCCAATGCTCATTGAAGAGTTCTCTAACCGTCCCTTCGTTCAAGGAACAGTGGGTATGGCACGATCTCAAGATCCCAATTCTGCAAACAGTCAATTTTTTATAATGTTTGAGCCTGCACCGCATTTAAATGGAAAGTATACTGTCTTTGGAGAAGTTGTTGAAGGTATGAATGTTGTGCAAATGATAAAAAAGGGTAAACAGTCTTCCAACGGTTCGGTAGAGGTCCCAGATTACATAGTTAAGGCTGAAATTATTAAGATTAAACAATACTGAACCATTGAAATTTTGGCTGTGTCTAGGAAATTTTAATTAATGCGTGACGCTTTTTACCAACGGAAAGTTTAATTACTGTTGACGTTCCTATTCCTGAAACTCTAAGATTATTGTCGCTTAAGAGAATATCATTTACTCTTGTGCTACCTCCAGCGATCAGTCGCTTGATTTCTTTGCCTGAAGAGGCTAATCCTGCTTTTATAAACAGTTGAGATACAGTAATATCATTTTCAATATCATGTTTATTCAAGATGGTTGTTGGAAGATCTTCTCCTATAGCACCATCTGTAAAAACCTTTTTTGCCGTTACCCGTGCTTTATCTGCTGCCTCTCTGCCATGGCATAGAGCAGTTACCTCAGTGGCTAGTTGTTCTTTTGCTATGTTCAGATCAGAACCTTTGAGTCTCTCAGCCTCGCAACATTGTTTCATTGGAATTTCTGTGAATAGTTTCATGAACCTTGCGACGTCTTCATCCTCTGTATTACGCCAAAACTGCCAAAATTCATACGCAGACGTGAGATCGCTATTTAACCAAACAGCACCATTTTGAGTTTTCCCCATTTTTTGGCCAGATGATGTCGAAAGCAGAGGACATGTCATTCCCGACACGCTTTTTCCAGCAGCTCTTCTGGTAAGCTCAATACCATTGACAATATTTCCCCATTGATCTGATCCCCCAAGTTGAAGATTACAGTTGTATTGTTTATGGAGTTCAAGGAAGTCATAGGCTTGAAGAATCATGTAATTAAACTCTAGAAATGTAAGTGACTGCTCTCTGTCAATTCGCGATTTTACGGATTCGAATGCTAACATTTTATTTACAGTAAAATGCTTACCAATTGTTCTGAGAAAGTCTAAATAATTTATGTCACTTAGCCAATCAGAGTTGTCAACCATTATCGCGTTATTTTTAACATCGGAATACTCTAGGTATCTTGTAAATATAAGTTTTAAGCTTTTAATATTTGAAGTTATTTCGTCTTGGGTTAAGATCGGTCTGTCTTCTGATCGAAACGAAGGGTCGCCTACTTTTGTGGTACCACCACCAATCAATGTGATTGGCTTATGACCACATTTTTGTAACCAGCGTAACATCATAATGGGTACTAAATGGCCTACGTGTAGGCTCTTTGCAGTTGCATCATAGCCAATATATGCTACGATTTTCTCAGATAAAAAAATATTATCTAATTTTAAAAGATCAGTACTGTCTTGAATAAACCCTCTCTCGTCCATAATTTTCAAGAAGTCGCTCTTAGGTTTAAAAACCATTCTTTTTTTCCTACAGCTCTATTTATCTACTACTTTCTGTTAGACGTTGTCTCACATACTCGTCTATCTTACTAATCATTAATTCCATGCCTGGTTCAAAAAAGTGATTAGCACCTTCAATAATTTCGTGCGTTATTGTTATCCCTTTTTGCAATTTTAGTTTATCAGCGAGGTTAGTCACATCTTCTGGAGGCACCACTTTGTCTGCTCCTCCATTTATAAGCAAACCAGACGAGGGGCATGGAGCTAGAAAACCAAAATCATGATTGTTGGCGGGTGGAGCTGCTGCTATGAAGCCATTAACCTCAGGACGGCGCATTAATAGCTGCATTGCGATCCAAGCACCAAATGAGAAACCTACTACCCAGCAAGATTTCGCATTCGGCATTTGTCCCTGAAGGTAGTCTAATGCCGCTGCTGCGTCAGAAAGTTCACCAACTCCATGGTCAAATTCTCCTTGGCTCCGGCCTACCCCACGGAAATTAAACCTTAGACATGTAAATCCCATATTTAAAAAGGCATAGTGAATATTATAAACTACTTTATTATTCATTGTCCCTCCCAAATTTGACTGTGGATGCAAAATTATCGCTATTGGAGCGTCATCATTTTTTTGTGGGTGGAATCGTCCCTGGAGACGGCCTTCAGGACCAGGAAATATTACTTCTGGCATATCACTCTCCAGTTTATAGCTTTGCTTGACCAATTTGGCATCATAGTTTAGAAAGGTTCTAAGTTAGTAAAAAAAATAGTTAAGCGGTGAATAGACAGTTAAATGTATTTCGTCAACTAAATGTAGGGATAGAACAAGAATGAAATTGAGTACAAAAGGTAGATATGCCATGGTTGCATTGGTCGATCTCGTACTAAATGGTTCTGACCGATTAGTCACTTTGGTAGAAATTTCGGAACGACAGGATATTTCATTAGCATATCTGGAACAACTATTTGTTAAACTTCGTCGGGCAGGAATCGTAGAGTCGGCTCGTGGTCCAAGCGGAGGCTACAGGTTAGCCTCTGTTCCTGACAAGGTTAGGATTTCGGAGATATTGTATGCTGTGGATGAGGGAATGAATGCTTTGTCTCGTGGGGCAGGGGCATCGGGTGCGACCATAGGAAGTAAGGCACACCAGTTAACGGATCAACTTTGGGAGCAGTTGTCTGCAAATGTCTATGTCTTTCTGCATCAAACGCGACTATCAGATGTTTTATTTGATCAGATGGTGCCTTGCCCCGCAGTACCTGCTTTTGTTGAGATGGTGGATGAATGAGAGATGATAGAGTTTACCTTGACTATAATTCTACTTCTCCACTTACCGAGCCTAGCAAACGCTCGATTTTAGAGGCTACTGAGTTGGTTGGAAATGCAAGCTCTATCCACGCTGAGGGCCGAAAAGTTAAAGGAATAGTTGAGAGAGCAAGAGAACAGATCGCAAGGGCAATCGATTGTGAACCAGATAATTTGGTATTTACCTCTGGAGCAACTGAGGGAGCAGCATTGCTCCTGAGGGATAGGAACGTAAAATGTTGTGCTGTGGAGCATCCATGTGTGGCAGCTTGGTGTGATGAAGAATTAACTGTTACCAAAAATGGTCTGATTAATATTCAAGATACTTCAAAAAGTTCTGTTCAGTTAGCAAATTCTGAAACAGGGATTTTACAAAAAATTCCTAAAGGGCTTTTTATGAGTGATATTGTGCAAACAGTAGGAAAATTGAAGTTTTCTTTTAAAAACTCTGGGTTAGAGTCAGCGATACTTTCTGCTCATAAGTTTGGTGGTCCTGTAGGTGTCGGAGTAGTTGTAACTAAATCAGGTTTTGACTTTGAGACTCAATTTTTTGGTGGAGGTCAGGAAAAGGGCCGTAGGTCAGGCACTGAAAATATTCTAGCCATTGCGGGCTTTGGATCAGCAATAGAGTTTGCAAAAAGTAGATTAGATGAAGGTTTGTGGGATGGAGTTAAAGAGCTAAGAGATTTCTTAGAAGAAGAGCTTGCTTATGGCTCTCCAAATACTATTTTCATAGGAAAGGAAGTTGATCGATTGCCAAATACGTCGTGCTTCGTTACCAATGGGTGGAAGGGAAATCTGCAAGTGATGCAAATGGATATAGCTGGTTTTGCGATTTCTGCTGGTTCTGCGTGCTCCAGCGGCACTGTAAAAGCAAATAAAACGCTGATTGCAATGGGTTACGAGAAAAATCTTGCTGACTGTGGAATTAGAGTTTCCATTGGAGTAGAAACAACCAAAAGTCAAGTACAGTCCTTTGTCAAAGAGTGGGTTAAAGCGTGTTCCGGACGTAGTGTGAAAACTACTTAGCTCGATAAATAGAAGAATTATTATAACAAGAAAGACTGGAGACTAAATGCAAATACTGAATGAGCCAGTAAGAGATGGAGTGGACATTGAAACCGTTAACACTGTTAAATCTGTGGGAGAACAATACAAATATGGATTTGTAACAGATATCGCAATGGATTTTGCTCCAAAAGGTATTTCTGAGGAAATTGTTCGATTAATATCAAACAAAAATAATGAACCAAGCTGGATGACTGACTGGCGATTGAATGCTTACAGGCGATGGGTCAAGCTCGAAGAACCTGATTGGGCTATGATTAATCACCCTCCTATTGATTATCAAGACCTATACTACTATGCAAAACCTCAGTCGATGACCACAAAACCAAAATCTTTGGACGAAGTTGATCCAAAGTTATTAGAAACCTATGAAAAGTTGGGTATTCCATTGCAAGAACAGATGAAACTTGCTGGAGTTGAGTCCGATGAGATACTTGGGAAAAGCACCCAAAATAATAAAGTTGCTGTTGACGCTGTATTCGATAGTGTTTCGGTAGGAACGACATTCAGAAAAGAGTTGGCTGAGGCTGGAGTGATTTTTTGCTCAATATCCGAGGCGATTTTAGATTATCCAGATTTAGTGAAGAAGTATTTAGGGTCAGTGGTGCCTACTAGTGATAATTACTTCGCCACATTAAATTCAGCAGTTTTTTCAGCGGGTTCATTTGTTTACATCCCTAAGGGTGTAAAATGTCCTATGGAATTGTCGA